>VTLG01013096.1_pt1 | contig 25446 bp, 38 predicted proteins | sample 4694571 | NCBI WGS metagenome assembly VTLG01 (sample SAMN12604809, study PRJNA352737) | marine metagenome | biome: ENVO:00000447; feature: ENVO:00000209|ENVO:00000569|ENVO:01000036; material: ENVO:00002151; isolation source: viral sequences binned using virsorter ...
CTTCAACCGCTGGCTTAGTATACTTATTATGCCACGCTTGACCTTGATACCCATAGCGCTGAGAAGGACTCATAGTAAGAAACTCATTAGCTATACCGGCCATGCTAACCAGATCTTCTACTCCCATAGCCAAGCCTTGCGGAGTCTTAAAAAAGAAATCAAGAAGAAGATTCCTACCAGACCCCGCTGATACGCCACTACCCCCAGAGAAAGATGGAGTAATACCTCCACTTAAATTTGTATCTGATTGCCCTGGATCTTTCCTATTTGTAAGATCTTTAACAGGTTGATTATCAACATACTCTTGAGCATCATTAAGATCAAATACAAGACTATTAAGAGCCTTAAACCCATTAGGGTCTTGTTCTTCTAACTGCTTCAAAAACAAAGCTCTATCATCGCCTAAAACATTGCGAGTATTAGGATTAATACTTACTTGAGTCATTTGGCTTTCCAGATATAATATTAGAAGTCATAGGTGGCACTACAATACCTTTAATCTTATTACGCCTTTTCCTGCGGCGTCTACGCTTTCTTTTCGGAGGAGCCGGATACATCTCAGTAGCACTCATTGCTGAGTTCCATTGCAAGTCCGGCTGAGCATATCCTGGCATATTAACGAAGGCCTCTTTTCTTAGCCTCTTGCATTAACAGTCTTAATTTCTCATTTTGACGTTGGGTAGTAGAAGCATCCATAGGCTTCATATTACTTTCAAGCTCAATCCAGTACTTTACCTGATCATCTGTCATTGAGCTAATATCCTCAACATTAAAAGAAAGACCCTCTAATCCAGATTGATCAACTCTATTCCTACCAGAAGGCGCATCCCAGGCTATACTATCTAGATCAATACCTCTTGCCTTAGCCTGAGCCTCAGAATTTCTTAGATTATCTCTAATCTTAGGTAAATTAGGATTATCAGGCCCAAACTCTTTAAGCAGACCTTTGATAGTTGCTCTACTATCTTTAATAGCCTTTATTAATTGCTCATCAGTCATCCTATTATGAGAATCTCTAGATATTTTGAACTGCTCAAACGAAAGTCCAGGGGGACGACCTTCCAGTTTATCTGATATCCTACTTTTTCCAGTAAGAGGAGGCATATCTCTACTCATCCTAGTCGAAGCAGGAAGATCCTTAGTTGCCATAATTTCTTCAGTAGCTTTAGACGTCTCAACAGGCTTAGCTTTTAACTCTTTGACAAATTCAAGTGCGCTTTGTGAGTCAGCGGAATCTGCCGGTTTAGCTCCCATAGAAAATTTATCTAGTAGAGGCTCTTTAGGAGCGGAAAACTGATTATAAACATCCTCAATAGCTTTTTTAGCAGGCTTTATTTCTTCTAACGCTTTCCCACTCAAATTATTAATATAATTCAGGGCATCAGTAAGTATATACAAATCAGTAGATGATGCCCAATTAAGAACTGCATCCTTAGCTGATTTATCTCCACCAGCTTTAAATCCTTTAATTGAGTCACTTATCATCTTATATACATTACGTCCACCCGCTGCTGCAGCTTTAGCCCCACCTGCAGCTATCGCTCCACCAGGAAGCATATCAGCCGCTAAACCAATCTGATCCATAGTCCCAAACTCTTGATCCCGCTTTTCTTTTAACTCAGCTCTCGCTTTAGGATCATCTGAAACCATAGCTCTTTTTGCTGCATCAGAAACTTTCGCTGTACCACCGTACGCCATAGCCATTATATAGTCACCGTTTCTCCTGCCTGCTGACCCTCGCTAGGCATATTCCTATTAAAGTTATCTGCATCTAAAGGACCAACCCCTGTATTTGCAGCTCTACCTGCTAAGACTGCTTCCTGTAGTGCTTGCGCTTGAGGATCGCTAAATTCAGAGGTTCCACCTTCCCCTTGCGTTGCAGCTGCTTGAGCCTGCATTTGAGCTTGGGACTCTTGCATTTGCTTTTCAAGCATAGGTAGAATATCTTCAACATCTTTTTCATTGAAGCCTTTTACTAATAATCTCCGCGCCAACTCTGGTAAGTTCGGTGGTATCCCATAAGTCTGAGTAAGAATAGGTGTAAGACCTGCAAACAAGTTCAGTAGATCCATATACTGACTACGCTCAACAGCCAATGCCGTAGACTGGCTGGAAACATCCATAGTGAAAAGATACTCACCTTTTACTAACTCTTTACTTAGACTAATAAACGACTCTGCGTTTTTATCTAACAAGAATAATTTATCGGGCCTGAACTGCGAATCAAGCTGAAACATCTTACGAGCCTTACGAACTTGAAACTCAGACAACAAAGCTGACCGCCTGTTTTCCCTGGACGTATTTTTCCTCTCCATAATAGAAGCTTCAGTCGCCGTTTCATTAGTTCCCATCTGAACGGGCTGTGGAGTACCTGCACTCCTATCAAACATCTGCTGAAGAAGATTTAACATCCCACTCTTATCAGAAGGTACAGAAAGAAATGGAAGAGGAATAATCGCATTAGATCCTTGTTCCCCAAGACCTGGAACTTCTACTATAGATCCATCAGGCGCATCTAAGATATCTTGAAGGATGTCTCTATCTATACCTGCCGCAGGATCAACAAGCCATATATTCTTTTGCTTCCTGATAGTATAAAGGAAAGAATCCATGATCTCATTAGTCAACGCTTGCACAGTATCACCACCAGCCATAAGCAAAGGCGGCTTATGAAACCATTGCCTAACACCAGTTTGAAAACTTATAGTCTCCACTGGGTAATTATCAAGCCTATCATATGGCCACTCTTCTTCATACTGTAAAAACTTTTCGCTACCTTCAGCTATAGTAAGAAACAAATTGCGAAACTTGCCTTTTCCTACTGGAAAGTTCTTTGCCCATATTTCCCAACCTCTAACTACATCAAACCCATCAGAGTCCAAATCCGGCTCTTTATCAGGCGCATCTTTATACCTACTCGGCTCTAAGCTATCAACATTAGAGTAAGCGGGATTAGACTTTACTTCTTCTATCGGAAGCTCCCAACCGAAAGCTATCCACCGCGCATCCATTGGCCCCTCAAGACTAAACGCATCTGTAAGAAACATATCAGGCTGCCAACGTACAGCGTACGGAGAACCTCTATGCACATTAGTATTAGCGCTGGGAGCAGGCCTGTCATGGAATAACTTATGAAGTTTTATATGATCCATGAAAGACTCTTTTACAAGAGACCTCAAATCATTGTCATCAATATCTTGTAGCAGAAACTTCAATTCCGCTTGGTGTAACTCAATGTGAATAAGATGATCTTGCCCCTCACTGACCTTTACAGGAATCCCACCCTTTAAGAAAACATTCTCTTCTGTAGGATCTTCCATATCAAGAACAGTCATTTCTTGCATCATCTCTTGCTCGACTGCATCTACATCAAGCTCAAATCCAATCTTAGCAACCCCATAAGGAAATAAGAAAGCATCTAACGCACAACGCTCATCAACTCTTAATTGATTAGTTTCCCTATAACGGTAATTAGCAATCTTAGCCACGCCCGATGCCAAGTTCGGGCCATGAGGATCTTCCGGATTTATCTTTTGCGCAGCTTCACGAGTCTCAGGATAACATTGAAAAGTCGGAGCTCTGTCTAGCATATTAGCAAGACTCTGATCTATAAAGCCATGTATAAGCCCGCTTTTAATTCTCCTTACATGCTCTTCTTCCGCATCACCTACATCTTGCTCACGTTCAGTAGTTGGCTCATTATAAAACTGATTAACAAGCACATTACACGCTTCAAACAACGGCTTTACTTTTTGCTGTACAAAGCCAATTTGTCCTTGCCAGTACTGAACTCTTAAATCTTGCGCTGTTGGATATGCCATTTATATCTCTATAACAATATGTTACGGAGCATCAATACCCCAGTTATCATCTAATGGGCTAGCTTCGGGAAAAGGAACTACTATGCTATCTCTGCTTCTCGACATTCCCCTTCTTGCCCTTGAGTTTCTCATTACATACTCATCAAAAGTTATACTACTAGGGATAATTTTAGTTGGCCCAGTTAGAATCTCAGCAGCACCTATGGCACTGCGCAACTTAGACAACTGCATACCCAGTAAAGCTAAACAATCAATTTGATCATCATATCTGGCATTAGGAAAACGGCTTAGCTCATGCTCAAGTTCCCCTAGCCATGTCGCGTTATCAGGTACATGAAATATACCCATCTGCATGGCACCCGCTATAGCACCAGCTCTATTAGGTGAATCTTTAGAGCCTTTACCTATAACGCTAATATCTTCCATTACTGTCCAACAACCCAACTCCGCTTTCCTTTTACGCAGTAGGGGTCCTACGACTTTACCCATCATCACCCGCTCATGTAGCCACTTCAAAGGCCTATACTGAAGCATAAGCTCACAAGCCTTTTCCACCCCGTCAAATATTTCTACTTGAGCCCTATACACATCCACAAGATAAATCATGCCACGTTCATCTATACCAAAAACCATATGAACAGTGAAATCGCCTGAACCTTTAGTTAAAGCGTAATCACTAGCTCCATAATACGTCAAATTATCAGGGATCTTATTAGCAGGAACTTTCTTCATCCACCCAGGTTGAAATACATCTCCTTCATCACTAACAGGTTTCTGCTGATGCAAAGCCATAAAAAGGGACGGATTGCGCGCTCTAATGGCATGGAGTTCCTCAACTGACCGCATATTTGGACCTTCCGGCAGGAGCGCTTCACCTGGCGCTCGGCCCAAAGGATCATCTGCTTCAGCGAGGGAGGGAAGCCTTATGATGTCCCAATACTCTTCACCCGACTCATTGAGCTTTTCAATCCGTCCCCCTAAGTCATCATCGTGCCATCTCTGCATAATAAGTATAACCGCCCCAGGACCATCTCTATACGGACGTAGGCGATTAAGAAGAACACTTGCATACCAATCCCAAACAGCCCTACGATTATTCAGACTGAGGGCGCTTTCGTAACTCTTAAAAGGGTCATCTATGACAGCTATATGAGCATGGAAACCTATCAGTCCGCCTAGCACTCCCTCAGCCTTATACTCTCCACCTTGTGCAGTTTTCCACTCATTCATACTTTGAGCATCTTCTGCAATCTTCACATCAGGGAATACCAGACGAAACTTATCATCTTTTATAATATTCCTTACATTCCTGCCAAACCCAAAAGCCAAGTCTGCTGAATAACTAGCCTGTATAAACTCCAAGTCTGGATTTCTGCCAAAGAACCAAGATGGAAATATTTCACTAGAAAGCCTTGATTTACCAATAGCCGGAGGAACGAATATAGCTAACCGCCTAAGTTTTCCTTGCTCAACATCTTGCAGCTTCTCAGCTATGTTATAATGCACAGGATAAGGATAATACCCTTCATCCATAAACTGAGCATACTTGATCAAACTACCAGCCGCTTGTTTGCGTCTGATAAGCTCCCTTGCAACCTCAGCAGGATCTTGGGCTTCAGGTGCAAATGCTACAGGAGTATTAGCGAGCAAGTCGTTCAACTACTTTTTCTTTTTCTTAGGAGGATAAGCTCTATTAAACATCTTTTCATCTGGTGTACCTTTTACTGTATTTCTAACCTTTTCCAGCCCATGTGTCCGTATAAGACTACTATACTTGTTATTCATCTTAAAGTAATCTGACGCATTTTGCATTTCTGGATTATCACTCTTCCCACCAGTCATAGTACCAGAAGTCACTGTTTTAGTCTCTGTACCTTTACGTCCATTCCTAGTAGTGGGAGTTGTCGTGGTCTTAGTAACAGAGTCTTTATAACGCTTAGTTTTCGATGAAGATGAATCAGGTTTAGAACTCACAACATCTTTAGTTTTTCCAGATACACTAACACTATCAGGTTTAGATTTTGCTTTTTGGTAATCAGGATCATTCTTCATCTCCTTAAACCTTCTAAGAAGATCAGCCCTCTCATCAGCATCTACACTATCTAACTCTGCTACCTCATCATCCAACTCATCAAAAGCCGCATCAGCACGTGATCGTAATCTTTTCTTATTCATTTTCAACTACTTCTTTCTTATGGTCACTAAGAGCTTCCCCAAGAACCTTACGCTCTTCATCATTAAGAACGGCAAAGTCAGCCTCAATGGCTGCAGGATTAGATGTCGCTAGACGGTCAAGAACACCTACTAAAGCTTCTGTAGAAGTCTGGTCAACTGAATGTATAACGTGCTGATCAACTTCACGTCTCTCAGTATACCCACGATCCTTGCCAAGGGTCTGCAGGATCTTCCAGCTATACGCCTTGTCTCCACTCTCCACTGCCCTAAAGATATTATCTTCGGCATTGTCAATAACCCGCTCACGCGAGTCAGCCATGACCTGCTGTAAAGCTGGGCTACGATTTATATGATAGCGAACTGCTTGTGCAGACCCCATACCCACTGTATCAGCCACACGGCTAAGAACACCCTTGTTAGCGATTATAGCTTCGGCTAAGTTATACTCCCGTTGCTTACTTTGATCCTGCAAAGCAACTTTAACCTCTACTTCTTCTTTCGCTCTATTGCGTAGACTCGGAGCCGAACAACCAATCTTGTCCGCTGCTTCTTCAACGGTCATAGTATGCTGAAGAGCTTCTATCATCAATGCTGAGTCTATTTCCCTCTTACGTGCCATGCTACTTTTTACCAGACCTGGACTTCGGCTTAACTTTGGTCATTTTCTGTCCAGTCTTTTTGGCATACGTCTTAGCTGCTTTCTGGCCAGCTTTACCATACGAGAACTTCTTACCACCGACTTTAGGCATAACAAACTCCTTATTTGCGTTTCTTTGCAGTTTTGCGAGACTCAGTAAATGCTTTAGCCGTGGGAGCTCCTTTGCTTCCTGGCTTCCGCATCTTTTCTCCTGACCCGCCTTTAATACGTTTACGCTTGGCATGTATATTAGCGTACAGCCCTTGCTTTTTAGCCATTACCATTTCACCTTGTCAGCCCAATACGCTGCGGACATTTTACCCTTCGCTATATTCTTACCATGTCTAGCTTTAAAACTTTTCTGTCTTGCTTTTTGTTTTGGCGTAGACGGGCTTTTCCCAGCACCTGACACTCCTTGCTGCCCAAAGCGAATCAGCTTTATAGTACCACTAGGGATCTTAGCAAGAACTGCATGAGACTTTTTAGGATGCTTAGGAGTTCTCTTGGGCTTATTATAACCTGAGAACTTTTCACCTCTGTAATCTATTGCCACTGGACGATCCTTTTATTATAAGGGTACGAGGGAGTTCAACGATGCGGAGCAGGGCTGGAAGGGACAAACACACCACCTCACTCCCTCGGCCCTAATCTTCTTTCCCTGGCATCTGAACCTCGATACCTCTTTTCCTCATTCCCATACGGCTCTTAGTTATCCTCTGCACAACATCCAAATCCCATCCCAAGCTGTCAGCGATTTCTTCTTCCGACTGCCCTTTATGTATAAGAGAAAAAACTGCCCTATGTTCATTCCACAAGTCTTCAACTTTTAACATCTAAAGCCTTCCATTTTTTAAACCTACCCATACCTAAATGTACAATAGGGATTGGAACTATGCAACCCATAAAATTACATATTCAATCCCCCACCACAATACTCTAAACTCCATAACATTATGTTACAGAGTTGCAAAATACTTTAACAAGTTGGTAGTTTGAAAATTAGCTCAGAAATTTTTAGGAGCTGAAATATAAAAGACGTGGGTGCGAGCGGGGATGCAGCGGAAACTCAGGATAGCTCGCGCGCGGATAGAGGACCGCAAAACTTTTTATATTTTCTGCCACAACTAGTTGTAAATAAACAGCTTACGTTGTTGAAGATGTCAATATGACATTTAAAAATATGTCATTTAGACAGTAAGAATATGACATTTTTTCACATTTTTATGTCAAGATGTCAGAAATATTTACATATCTCATTTAAAAACAACTAGTTAGGTCAGGTAGTTTAATTTTTGGACATATACTAAACATTTAATAGATTGTAAATACATGTAAATAAACCACTTACAAAAAACTTTTATCATTACTTTTCGATTGGCACGGGCTTTGCATTGTATTTTCACGAGTTCGATATTGTCACTTTTCAAAAGGTCGGAATATGGAAAATATTTCTTATTAGTAAAATAGTCATAGGGGAATAATATTCCCTCAATGGTATACCATACCGGAACTAGTTGCGTACTTGCCTAGTTGTCACAAGTATCTAGCGTTAGAAGTAATACGCCATAACAATACTAAACTAGGGGAAGTAAACCATGAAAAATTATATCGCTACTACCAAAAGTACGCTTACCGGACTAGATAACGAAACTCCCATTCAAGTAAGCGTTAAGTGTGAGGGTCTCACGACTGAGCAGGTCGAGCAGTTAGCTCGCAATGCAATCACGCTCTTGTATAACGCAAAGCTGCGGGACTGCAAAGAAGGCAAATTGGGACAGGACGGTCGTGCTTACCGTGAAACTGTCATTAGGGAAAAGACAATGGCCTTTGACGTATCTAGTCACCTGAGTGGTGGGAAAGTTCCCATGTCTACGAATACACTAATTGCGCTCTTGGCATCTAGTGGTATGGACCTGGAAACTATCAAAGCGCAACTAGACGAAAAACTAGCTGATAAGTAAATTATAGGCAATGCGTGACTAGTTCCAGTATGGTATATTTTCTAGTCGCTAGGGATAGGACCCTAGCCTTGATGAGATCCTCGAAACTAGAAAAGGAAAGGGGGTGGAGTGCTTGTTTGAGGAGCTATCGACAAATCAGCTAAGAGCTCTTGATTGCTTGTGTAAGCAGTGGATTTTTGCTAATAAAGATCTGACTGTGGCAGAAGCTAACGAGGGCCAAATAGATGCGTTAGTTTCGTATCATAAGATCAAGCGCGAGCTAGACAAAAGAACTATGCCAACTGAGTCTTAACCTGGGGAGAAAGATATGAAAAAGTTATTTTGGGGATCTTCATTCTCATATGATGCTAGAATGAGAAAGCTCCGTAAGAAAGCTCGCGCTAAGCGAAAAGCTAGCAGACGCGCGAATAGATAGAAAACTGGGCTCGGCTCGAGGTATGAGTCGGGCCTATTTTTATGCTCAAGATAGTTTTGAACACTTTTGATGAAGTATTGGTAGCTTGGCATGGGCTTTGCTACGCGCGCGCAATCCTTTCTGTTGTGCGATATGGACGATAGGCAGTCAGCTATGCGCGAGCTTGTGATTGAACTCCGTAACACGATCTCAATATTTCGTTATGTGTGGTAGGTCTACTATCTACTATCCTACCACACCCCCCAACCAACACAATCGGAATCTGCCAGATAAGGTGTGGGGTGTGTTCTTTTAAAAAAAAAAAAAAAAAAAAAAAAGAAACAAACTAAATACATACCACTTATACCCAAAAACAATGTGGAGGATAGGGGGTGTGGTAGACCTATAGATAGTAGAAAAAATGTAAATCCGAAACTCCGTAACATTATGTTATGAAGATGGGAAGAAAAAGAAATAATTTTTAATTTGTGTAGTGGCAAAACATTTATTATATTATATGTATGTTAAATTATTTTCAAAACTTTAATGGGAGCTGCCATGACTAGTAAAACTCGTGGAGCAGGTCTGAACATTCAGACATACGTTGATCCCTGCACCGTGGCTAGCATTGCGAAGTTGCTTGCCAGCCGTGGCGTTGGGTTCAATCATAGTTACTCGGGACTGCTCAAATGTTTAATGGAAACAGTTCTTGCTGAAGCTCGATTAGAACTGTTTGATGAATTTATAGATCCGGAAGCTGCGCTTGAATACCTAGCCACATCCGGCTTCTCCATGAGCCAGGTAAATGGATGGAATGAAAAGAGAGTTCTGAATAGTATGAATCGAGCTTCGACAGATGAAGCTCGGCAAGAAACTATTGCTCAGAAAGAAACAATGACTAGCCAGGACTCAAGACGAGCTGGGGAGATAGTCATGCGTCAACTGACTGGGGATGCTACTGAAGAAGAAGTCCAATGGTACTTGGATTATCAGCGGCGAAACAATTTATAAAAAACAATTTGCATAGTCCCATCGCTTACCGTATATTGTGACATAATCATTTTTTCAATAACATTAGTGCAATACAGCACTGATTAAACTAGGGGATGTTATGCCAAAACAAAGCGAAAACAACCACGCTGAAATAAAGTTTATTATAAAGCGTGGAGATGAAGTAGAAACGCTTTGTCCGTTTCATATGGAAACAGTAGTCCAAGCAAACTCAGGACAATGGATTCCAGAAGCTGACAAAGTAAGTATAGTCGAAGTAGTATCAACTCAGAAAGAAAACTGGGACGATATTATATGTGATAGTTGCGTATCTGAGGATGCCGAACATAAACATATGACTGTTGGGGATCTAGTTAAAAAACTATGCGATTATGATCTAGATGCACCTATTGTAATTAACACTAGTTTTAATGATCCAGTATGGATGGCACTAAAAATAGTTGATTTCAAACCTCATGATCGTACTCATTTAATGCTAGCCATTGACGGTGATAAGCCGGTAATGGAGTAGTTCACATGACCTGGGGCGAAGTATTGTCCCAGGTCTTTTTTTTACTAGGGGATTGATATGACTGAAGTTGATTATCGTAAACGCCCATCTCGCTTGACTCTCAAGCAAGCTCAGAAACAAGAGCTTAAAAGTGGGACCTCTTGGGTCCGGCTGATAGAGATGAAGTTGGAAGGTCTCAACAATATAGGAATCATGATGCAGTTTGTCAGAGACTGGGAAGTATACGGTCTTCGTGAAGCATTGCTATTCCTTAAGAACTATGAAGAACAAGGTGAAGTTCCTCGTGGAACATTTGTTGATATAGATAAAGTAGCGCAGCTCCTCTATGATAATGTCAGCGAAGATGCTGGCATTGAGAGGTTAAAAAAGTAATGCAAACATTCTTACCATACAAATCATTTCACGCTTCCGCTCAAGCGCTTGACTATCGGCGCTTGGGCAAACAGAGAGTCGAAGCTCGACAGATTCTCAAAGCTCTGGCCACTGGCGGTGGCTGGAGCAATCATCCTGCCACAAAGATGTGGAAAGGTTGTGAGAGTGCCTTGATACTCTACTCCAATATTTGTATCAAAGAGTGGATCAGCCGTGGCTATAATAATACCATGAAGATCTTTGATCAACCTGAGCTGGTCTTACCTCAATGGCTCGGCAATCCAGATTTCCACAGCAGCCACCGAGCAGCCCTCCTCCATAAAGACTTTGATTATTATCGCAAGTTTGATTGGAGTGAAGAACCTGCTCTTAACTACATCTGGCCAACCACATGATTGAATATGAAAGTATTGATGACAGCTCAGTCAAAGTCACACGAGCCAGCCTTCACAGTGGCAAGTGGAATAGTATAATAATACCCATGAACTTTGATGAGTTCCAGATGCGTCTGTCTATGTGGGCAGATGACAAAGAGTATATTCAAGATGCTTTCCCTGGTCTCAATCCAGACCAGAGAGAGTTTATCCAAACAGGTATAACTATAGAGGAGTGGGACGAAATCTTTGTAGATGAAGAAGCAGAGATCAAGTCCTGTAAAAGCTAATGCCAAAATACTTTGATGATAACTTCGGCGAATGGGGTGACATGGAAGATGCTGATATGAGAGCATTCTATCGGCAAGTCCAAAAGACTAATGTCAAGAAGGAATGCTCAGGTTGCGGAAGAAAAGTTATGATACAGCCTCATTACGCTTATTGCAACTCATGTGCAGATAAGCGTGAAAGAGGCATGGACATCTAATGGCATCCATATTCTTTATCAGCGGGGAAGAAATATCTCTTCGCATAGTTACCTACGATAAGACTATAGACATCTTCAAAGGTCCACTGTTCAATGATGAAGATGGATATAACTGGCAAGCAGAAAAAGTAGGATCTTTAACATTTAATAAAAAAGATCTTCGATCTCTGATCGCCAGACTTGAACTAATGAGTGATGACTGACCCCTAGCAGAAGTCACTCGGGATAGTGGGGGCTTTCCCTACGGCTCCCACTATCCTAAAAAAACCTTACGGGGAGGTAAGGTATGAGGGACTCGAGGCTTTTAAAAAATATTAAATATTACTCTTCGTATTTTTATAAAAGTAACTGGGATGATACCAGGCCTGAAGAATTAGTCGCATTAGAAATATGCAGAGATAATAATTTGAAGCAAGAATCTAGAGCTAAAAAAGAAAACTTAAATCCATCTAACTTTTTACACTTAATCAGAAAGGATCGCGGCATAAAGAAGTACAAAGTATTAACTCGTAGCTTATTACTTAAACCCTTAATTTTAAGGAGGAGTATCAGCGATGACATATCCTGATAACTCGAGGGCGTTGAACGATGATCATCTTCAGCCCCCAGAAGAACATCCAGACTTTGGTATATTAGATGCTAAATTAGATTGGATGGATGAGTGGGGTAATGAACCTACTCTTCAAATACTAGTCGAGAAAGTCTTTAACATTAGTGAGTTTAAATATGATGTTAAAGAAAGTTCTAGTACTGATTTATACTTTGCTCAGTTAGATGGTCAGGTCTCATACTTTGCTCATACTAAGAAAGACGAGACAGGTTTTGGAGGTCGAACATACTCACTCCAACCCGCAGAAGAAAATCGAGTGATTCCCTATACAATAAAAGGGCCATGGAGTTCTCGTAGTTCAGCCATGAATAACCACTTTCCGCATTCTATAGAAGCATCCCTTATTGATGAGCAAGAAGGTTTCAAGAGGGGATTTACATTCTATGCTTCAGCTATAACTATTGATATGGCGATAGAGGCTTTCGATGTTATTCATCTGAATACTGGTGAAGCTTATGCTTTAGCTCTGACAGAAAAGTATAACGAGAAGGTCCATAGGATAGTCAAGATGGACACGAGTCAAGGGAGACCTTCTCCAATCTTTAAGAACGATCCCCCAGAAACATATGAACTCATAGGTCTTTACGATTACTATGATGAGATGCAAGATGATGGTCAGCCCTCGGAGCTACAAGAGCATCAAGACTTTGCTCATGATGACGAGCTATCTAATGGAGGGCATGATATCTTATGAGTAAAAAAGATGGGCCTAGTAAGTTCTATCATATGGAGCCTATTAGTCCTGAATCTCTAAATGCTATCCGTACTATTATTTCTATAGCTGTAGATAGAGAGATGATAGAAGAAATAGATGCTGAGAGAGCTCTTAAAATACTGAATATCAATCCGCATAACAGGCTGACAGTACTTGGCCGAAGGCTGGCCAGGCTAGTAGATTATTTTGATGAACTTAAAAGCCTGGACAATAGGACTGATGTTATAGTAGCTCAAGTAAAAGAAGAATTTGAAGGACTAAAGACTGTTATTGAGTGGAACCCTGACTGGAGGGAAGATAAAGATTGTTAGAAATACTGTCCAACCTTTATGTACTTATGCTGTTAGCTCCTTTATTATACAGCGTAGGTATGAGCATAGTCATGATAGTCAAATACCTAATGGGGAAAAGATGATAAAAGGTTTTATACTACATCTCGATGGAAATGTAGAAGAAAAAGAATGGTCTATGTTTCCTTTATTAGAAGATATGCAAGAAATAGTCGGAGGTTATATTGAGAGAGTAGTCATATCAAACTCTTACATAGCTGACGAACTAAAAGATCACTTTGATCCTGGTGGATCTTCAGAAATTATAGTAAATGAAGAAGGTTTGTTACTAAATTTAGAGCTCAACGAGTCAGCCTTGATGCTAACAGGGCAAAGATTTGTTGGCCCAGTTCTTCTTTTCGTAGGTACTCCAATGGACGAACTCAATGGCTAAAGCAAAGAGAAAGTTACTAACTCGTAACCAAGCCTGGGCTCAGAGTCGTAACAGAGCTAAAGGTCAAGTAGGTTACATGCTTGGGACACTAGAGAGTATAAAGAGTCTTGATGTCCTGTCAGAAAAAGAGTTGCCAAAGATCTCAACTATAAGACGTATCTTAGTTGATATGAAAAAGAATTGGGAAGATCAAAACTCAGACAGCCGTCAGAACTTCATGGACACATGGGACTAGGAATCTTATGACTCATAACTGCATAGCTTGCGGAAAGCTTGAAACACCAGAAGAAGAATTAGTTGATGTTGGAAAGACAGACAAAATGTTGTGCCAAGATTGCTATGATGACGGCATAACAGACTCTAACATCTATCTAGAACTTAAATCTCTTGAAAGGAATAAAAAATGAGCGATGAAACCAAAGTTCGATTTAGCCTGATAACAGGCAAAGGTCACTTGATAGTATTTGATAGCAGTAAAGATGATGTATCTAGTTCCTCAGGCTGGGAGATAAGAACTTCCTACAACAGTACTCTCAGCACAGAAGATGTAGAAAGCTTCGGGGACTTGGTAAAAGATTGTGTGGCGCTGGTCAAGAAAGTCTTGTAATTATTCTTTGCAACTTGTGCATTTTTTACTTGACAAGTGGCATCGCTATCATTACATTTATATATATTGAATTTTGAAAGTGAGTAACTATGGAAACAAAAATCCAGTACGAAATATCAAAAGATCAAGAGACTGGAGATACTGTAATAATTAAGCACCAATATCATATTATTACTGAAGCAGTGTTTCCAGTTCTGATGGAAAGTGATCCTGAAAAGTACAATCTCGCAGGGCAATTACTGAAAGGAGGATAAACTCATTACCGCTTTAAGGGATGGAAGACCTTTTGTCTATTATAAGTTGTGAGGATATAGTGAAGAAATCATTAGTCGACATAATATGTACAGGGAGAGTGACTAATGTGGGCTATATACTCGGGAGGCAACTTTATATTACACTTAAGGTTTTCCATCTCCGTAACATTTTGTTATGAAGTTATTACATAAACCTTTTAACTGGGAGAAAACCAGTGACTGAAGAAACGCAACTTCCGGCAGGCGTAGTTAGTATTGAAGTGAAGAGTCCCAAGACTGATCGTTCGATTTCCTTCGAGCGTGACTTCGGGGACAGTTTAGAAAAGTCGTCAGAGATGTTCGGCGCTGACGTTGTTCATAGTATCTTTGTCGCCCAGGCTATTATCCGCGCTCAAGGTGCAGCCCGTACTACCTTGGACAATTCTGATAACAGCTCGGAGCAAGCAGAAGAGGCCGGCAAGACTTATACTCCTGGAGTCGCTCGCCGTGGTGGTGGTAAGAAGAAAGCTGATCCGTTCGATCAGTTGGCCGCCAAGGTTAAGAGTGGGGAGATCAGCCAGGAAGATCTGTTGGCAGAGCTTACGAAACGGCTCGGGTAATAGTCCTCCCCAGGACAATGTGGAAGGTCGCTCGCATAGGGCCTTCCACATTATTATTATGGCTAACTTAATTAACATAGACGAACATGATACTTGGAAAGTTCAAGATGCAACCAAACTCCAAGCATACATGAACTGTCCTCGCAGATACTTCTTTGAGTATGTACTTGGCTGGCGTTCCGAGATTCCTAATAATCATCTGGAGTTCGGAACTGCTTGGCATATGGCGATGGAAGTATTCTATGAGAAGGGTGTCTCACTTGAGAGCGCCGCTGAAGGTTATAAAAAATTCGAGGAGTACTATCGAGAACAATTTGACGAAACTTGGGACGAAGGAAATGCTCCGAAGAACCCAGGCAACGCTCTAAGAGCTCTCGCTCAGTACGTCCAAACATACCAAGACCTTGACGACTTTGAAGTCTTACATATTGAGGTTGCAGGGAGCGTGGCAATAGCTCCGAATAAGCCTATATATTTCAAAACCGATACTATATGTCGAGATGACTCTGGCGTCTTTTCCCTTGAGCATAAGACTGGAAGTTACTTCAATACGAAGTGGGCTGCACAATGGAGACAGAAGATGCAAGTCTCTGTTTACAGCCATGTTCTTTTCTGTTTGTTTGAACCTGATGAAGTTTACGGGGTCAAGATCAATGGAGTATTCTTTGCTAATCCTCCTAAGTACAAAGCAAACGGAGAGCCTTATGCCAACTCACGGGACAACGAGTTCCATAGAGTTCCTGTAAGAAAGAATATTGCAGCGATGCAAGCATGGTTAGTTGAAGTCACTCGGTGGTATGATATGATCCAAGATGATTTCAATAGACTATTGTCTGCTAAAGAAGAAGATGAAGTCCTTGAAGCATTCCCTCGTAACACTGAGTCATGCACTCAATACGGGCCTTGTCCTTTTCTTGACTACTGCAGTATATGGAACAATCCTATTCAGTATGCTGATAGCCCTCCCATAGGCTATCGCGTAGAGCACTGGGATCCTCGCAAGATACCTGGTGTAAGGGAGACAGTAGAGTTATGAATGACGATACTGAAGCATTGCTCAGATTAATTGATGCAGTAAAAAAAGCTGGAGAAGAAATAACAGATAGTATAGATGGTGTAGAAGAAAGACTTAGAATAATTGCAGACTCTCTTGATGCTCATACAGAAGAGACTCGGATGATAAACATAAAGAGGAGGAACAATGAATGACTGAGAGTCCTAAGTTCCTCAAAGTTAAAGAGCGGGCAATGAAAGCTCGCCAGATGTATGCTGATAGTGCTAGCCAGTTTTCAAACTTCCTGATCTATGGGGATTTTGGAACTGGTAAAACACAGATACTATCTACATGTCCCAAGCCAGTATTCATTGACTCATTTGATCCAGGTGGAACTAAGACAGCAGCCTTGCAGCCATTGATTGATAAGGGTGATGTGATAGTTGACAATCGCTGGGAAGGTGACTCATGGAAAGATCCTTATGCTTTCGGGGAGTGGGAAAAAGAAATGCAAGACCGTAAGCGTGAAGGGTTCTTTGAAGGCATCGGGACTTATGCTCTGGACTCCCTAACAAAGTGGAGTGACAGTATGATGTATGAGATCATTCGCCGAGGCTCCGGAGGGAAGACCCGTAAGGGTACTCAGCCCCAGCTCCAAGATTATCTTGTGCAGCAACTGACAGCCGTGGATTGGTTGGGAGTTCTAATGGGCTATCCCTGTCATGTGGTAGCTACTGGCCACATAGGTCTGATGAAGGATGAAGTATCTGGTAAGATGGAAACTGGTCTTTTAATGTATGGAAAGCTCAGTGAGAAAGTTCCACTTGTGTTCGATGAGAAGTATGTGACAAGAGTCAAGTCGAGTTCTTCTGGCGTAGCTTACGAACTGCTGACCCGCAATGACGGATACTATAAAGCCGAAACAAGAATGGGTGGCGGTAAGTTTGAAAGCTCGGAGACTCCTAACATAAAAGCCCTGCTTAGAAAAGCGGGCAGGTCTGATGAAGATAGACCTTCTTTAGTTTAATCTTATTCGGCGTAGCCGTGGGACTAGTCATCCTATCATATTCATTTCTAATGCTAATGCTAATATCAACTATAACATGGAGAAAACTCCTATGAGTCTTTTAGATCTAAACCTTAGCGAACGTGAAGAGTTGAAAATCCTGCCCGACAATCAAGAGGCTATGCTTCGAGTCAGCCGTGCTGAAGTTACTCCCAACAGGAATGACGCGTCTCGGAATAACCTGGCCCTAGTCTTTGATTGCCCAGAAGATCCTCTCGTAGACGATATTCGGGTGTGGCTTCCAATTCCTAACGCCGCTATCAAGGCTGAAGATCCGAAGCGTTACATCAAGATGCTCAATAGAATCGCTGGCTTCTTGGATTCTGTGGGCGCTGATAGTGAGAACCTGGACACTGAAGACTTGCTCGGCAAAGAGTGTTGGGCATTGATTTCAGAAGACCAAGGACTAGACGGAAGTCCTCAAAATGGAGTCCGGCGCTTCATTGTCCGTAAGTAATATTTAATATTCTACAAATTGAGAGGCGCGCTAACATAGGCGTCTCTCTTTTTACTTACTCGTAAACGGGAGATACCTATGAGACTAACATTTGAGATTGAAGAGGAGGACCATAAAGTATTGTGTAAGTATATACCGCATGGCCTGCGTAAGTATGCCTATCAAGCTTTAATAAAAGGCTTTGTTAAAGAGTTAGCAAATGACCCAGGTCCTACAATGGAGACACTCCTACGACAGAGAACAAATGCTGCAGACCTTATGGAAAAGGGAGAATGAAACAACTCCCTACCAATTTGTTATGGAGGTGACAACATATGGCAGATCTTGTAAGTGAGCAATTTGGTATAGTTCAAATGAATAACTCTCAACTACTTGCCCACATAATAGATGTTAGGACAAGACGAAGAGAGCGCGCAAAACCTGCTACTCCTAAACGAGTCAGCAAAAAGAAAAACCCATTCAGTAAATTATCTGATGATCAACTTCGTAAACTAATGGAGATGACTAGTGAGTGATGTAGAGCTTCTTAATATAAACTTACGAGATATAAATTTCGGTAAGAGAGCTAGAGAGAACTATAAAGATTTAGACATACTAGTAGCTGACTTTCAAAAGCAAGGTATCATATCTCCAATAGCTGTTAAGAGAGTATCCGCAGAGGAAAAACCATTTCTATTGTTAGCTGGTGGTAGACGTTACTCGGCAGCTGTGTTAGGAAAGTTCGAGTCTATACCTGCCAGAGTATACCCTGAAGACTTAAGTGATCTAGACTATCGCGAGATAGAACTTATGGAGAATGTATCTCGTGCAGATCTAGATTGGAAAGAAGAGGTATGGCTAACTGAGGAAATACACAGACTAAAGATCGAGCAATTCGGTGAAGCAGCTGGACCAAGCGAAGGTCACTCAGCATCTGACACTGCAGAACTAATTGGCAAAAGTCCTATGAGTGTATCTCGGGATAGGCAGTTAGCTGCAGGCCTGGAGAAACATGGGGAAATACTAGATGCCGCTAAGACTAAAAGTGAAGCTCTTAGAACTCTTAAAAGAATAGAAAGAAAAGAGCACGAGGAATCTGTATCTAAAAATGTACAAGCAGAGATAGACAAAGACAAAGGAGAATCGTATAAGAAATCTCTAGTCAATGGATATATTCTTGGGGACTTCTTTAAAGGTATAAAGGATGTTCCTAATAGTGCTGTACATATAGTTGAGATAGATCCTCCATACGCTATTGATCTTAAAAATATAAAGTATGGCAATAAGGATAATCTGGAAACTTATAATGAAGTAGATGAAAATGTTTATCCTGAATTTCTTGAAGAGCTTTTTGCCGAGTGCTACAGAGTAATGTTTCCGTCTAGCTGGCTCATATGTTGGCACGCTATTCAGTTCTATCCATTAGTAAAATCTCTCTTGGAAGAAGCAGGATTCTCTGTAGAAAAAATACCAGCTATATGGAATAAGAACATCCCAGGACAAACTCATAACCCTGAGTCTCGCTTAGGATCTTCCTACGAACCTTTTGTATATGCGCGTAAAGGTAACCCTATTATATACAAAGCTGGTAGGTCAAACGTATTTAACTTCAAGCCCATACACTCTGAGCATAAAGTTCATCCAACTGAGCGTCCAGTAGAAATGATAGAAGACTTGCTTAAAACATTTGCTGCTCCTAATAACAGAATACTAGTTCCGTTTTTAGGAAGTGGAAATACTTTACTGGCTGCTTCTAACTGTGGACTAAATGGCTTTGGTTTTGATCTTAGCGAAGAATATAGAAATTCATTTGTCACTAAAGTACATAATGGGGAACCTAGTAATTATAGTAGCTACTCTTAAGAAAGGACTATTATGAGTCTAGCACCTTACTCTTCTGGGAATCCAGAGACAGCTAAGTACGTTATCATTGGCGAAGCTCCTGGGACAGAGGAAGAACAAAGGGGTGGAGCTTTCATTGGAGCAGCCGGTAGACTTCTGGATGATTTACTTAGGAATGCAGGAATATCAAGGGATGAAATATACTTTGATCATGTGTTTCAATTCAGACCTAAAGGCAATGATACGTCTCCTTTTATTAAGTTCGCAAAGACCGTAACTGAGACTGAGGAATTTACAAAAGCTCGATCAGCTCTAGCTGCAAGATTAGAAACAACTAAAGCAAATGTAATAATAACTATGGGTAACATTCCTACATATGCTTTAACTGAGGCCACACCTATAACTAAGCAGCGGGGTAGTATAATACCATCTACTCTTTTAAAGGGTAGAAAAGTTATACCTTGCATCCATCCTGCTGCAGCGTTAAGAGAATACCTAACACGTTATAGTATAGTCAATGATTTAAGAAGGGCTAAAGAGCAAGTAGGATTTCCAGAGATAAAATACATAACTAGAGATCTTATACTCAATCCTTCATATGCTGATACTATGAGTTTCTTGGACACCTGCAATCATGCAGAGTCTGTAGCTTATGATATTGAAATACGAGGGCAAGAGTTAAGCCATATAGCTTTTGCTATAAATCCTTCTGTTGGAATATGTATACCTTTTGTAGAGGGAATGAAAGACTACTGGACACCAGACCAAGAAGCTGCTATAATGTTAAAGATAGCTGAGGTTCTGGAGAATGAAAAAGTATTTAAGATAGGCCAGAATCTTTCTTTCGATGCAACCTTTATGTACTACAAGTACGGAATACATGTGTATCCTCTTCATGACACTATGATAGCCGCAGGTATTTTATTCCCTGACTTTCCTAAAGGTTTAGATTTTCTTGTATCACTTTACTGTGATGGAGAGCCTTACTATAAAGATGATGGAAAGGAATGGTTCAAGAATCCTTTTGCTTCTGAGGAAATCTTCCGTAGATATAATGCTATGGATGCAGTAGTTCTTATGGAGATATTCCCAAAGCAAACTAAAGAGCTTGAGCGCATGGGAAACTGGCGAACATATGAGAAACAAAAATCTCTTTTACATCCTCTTGTGTATGCAGGTAACAAGGGTATACGCATGGATACTGAGGGTATGGTTAGAGCTGGAGAAGGCTGCAACGAACATATAGAATCTCTTATGCGCAGACTAGCTGAAGTGTCTGGGCGAGATGACTTAAATCCCAACTCGCCTAAACAACTAAAAGAATATTTCTATGTGGACAAGGGTCTTAAGCCTTACACTAGGAAAGGATCTATAAGTGTAGATGATAAAGCGTTAAAGCGTCTAGCTATGAACGGACATGAAGAAGCTGATATTATACTAAAGCTAAGACATGAACGTAAGATGCTTGGCACGTATTATAATATGAAGCTAGACGAAGATGGTCGAATGCGCTGCAGTTTCAATCCTGTAGGAACTGAGCAAGGACGTATATCAAGTTCAAAGACCATACGTGGGACTGGCGCTAATCTACAGAATCAGCCTCCGCAAACTCAGGCTATGATGCTAGCTGATCCAGATCATATACTAGTAAACCAAGATCTGGGCCAAGCAGAAAACAGAGTAGTAGCTTACATCTCTGGCGAGAACAGAATGATCAATGCTTTCGACAAAGGCATAGACATTCATAAACAAACTGGAGCTTTGATAGCTGAGATTAATATTGAAGATGTTACTGACGATCAAAGATCTGATGGTAAGAAAGCTAACCATGGTCTTAACTATGACCTTGGCTATAAGTCTTTCGCTATGATCTACCAAATGCCAGAGAAGCAAGCTAAGTTTATTGTAGATAGATATCACTCTGTATACCCTGGTGTGCGTCAGTGGCATAATTCTGTTAGGGAAGAATTGAGTAGGCAGTCAAGAACTCTTGTTAATTGTTACGGAAGAAAGAGAGTATTCCTTGACAGATGGGGACATGAGTTATTCAAGGTGGCTTATAGTTATTCTCCTCAATCTACTGTGGCAGAGAAGATGAATCAAGATGGAGTCTTGTATATCTATGAGCGTCAAGATTTGTTTCCTGAAGTTCAGTTCCTTAATACTATCCATGACTCTATTCGTTATCAGATTCCGTTAGCGGTCGGATATGAGAGAATAATAGAGATCATTAAAAATGTTAAGTCAAATCTTGAAAAACCTATATCTTGGAGGGGTCAAGCTTTTTCCATTCCTGCTGATACTGAATTAGGTTTTAGCTACGATAAGAATACTATGCTCGAATGGAAAGCCCATTATGTAGATAATAATAATGAGAGTAAGTTGGCAGAGGAGCTTGGGGACTATGTCAGGGAGCAGAAGGCTTAATGATTGGATCGAGGCGTTCGTTGAATATACTGATAATACAGAGCCTCCAGAAAGCTATCGTAGATGGGTAGCAATATCCACTATGGCAAGCGCACTCCAAAGAAAATGTAAACTTGTATGGGGCAGTGAAGTATTCTTTCCTAACATGTATATAGTTCTTGTCGGTCCTCCAGCTGCTAGAAAAGGAACCGCTATGAGAACTGGTAAAGACTTACTTGATCAAATTGGTATAGCTGTTTCTGCCGATGAAAGCTCTAGACAAAAATTAGTAAAGAGTCTGCAAGAAATGGGAGTAGCTGACCAAGATGATATGGGAAGAATAAATTTTCATTCTAGCATGACTTTATATTCAAGTGAGCTAACGGTCTTTCTTGGTTACGGAGCTAGAGAGTTACTAGCCATGCTTTGTAAATGGTATGACTGTGAGCCACGCTATGTGTATGACACTATTCAAAGAGGTAAGGAGGAAGTTCCAAATGTTTGGTGTAACCTTATGGGGGCGACCACGCCTGGGCAACTACAAGCGTCACTACCGGAAGATGCTGTGGGGTCTGGTTTTACTAGCCGTGTCGTCTTTGTTTATGAGCATAATAAAGGGAAACTGGTTCGTAAGCCCACGCTCAAAGAAGAAATGCTCGAGCCACTTCTCTACGACCTCGGACAAGCTAGGAATCTAAGTGGAGAATTTATAATAGATAAAAGTGCTGAGGACATTTATTATGACTGGTATGAGAAAAGTGAAAGCGAATCTATATTTACTGATTATAGAATGGAGTATTATGTTCAGCGTAGACCTACGCACCTGTTTAAGCTAAGCATGATTATATGCGCAGCAAGAGGTGATACTAAACTAATAACTAAGGAGGATCTAAATGAAGCTATAAGAGTTATTGAAGGCGCAGAGAAAACAATGTCTCAGGTATTCGCGGGTGTGGGAGCTAACCCCTTAGCAGGTATTCAATTCAGAATACTTAATATTGTCAGAGAGCTAGGACCTACAGAAACATCTGTTGTAGCGGAGTCACTACAAAGTGATGCTAGCTTTAGTCAATTCGGGGAAGCTATACAAGCACTAGAGCAGATGGGACATATAAAGATAGACATAATTAAAAAACTTATAATACCTGTTAATTAAATGGATGCAGAAGATAAAGACAAACTAATATTTGGGATCTTGCCTATAGTCGATGACCAGGATTTTATAACCCTAATCATCGACTTAGTTCAAGCTAGGCATGAAGACATGAAAAATGCACTGATAATAGCTATCAATAGGACCAAAGAGTAGGCCTGGGAACATGGAAGTTATCATCAGACTGTATATCATCTAGATGTAAAAATCTATTATCACCCTTTTGGGAAACCCCTATACCTGTGAAGCCAAGACTGATAGCAAGAGCCAAGACCATATAAGCGTCTTCTCCTCTAATAGCTATGTCGATAGCTCTACCAGTGGCATGAGCACCAGGTCTGGGGTTTCCCTCAGGGTCTTTCTTTTTAGCTTCAATACTATGTCTGGGAGATCGAAAGCCAGAAGATATTCTAAGACCTCTTCCATATTCAGATCTTAGTTCTTGCAAGCGGTCCATAGTATCTTCGTTCATCTCGCACTCGCCAGTTTCTTGGCAAGCAATTTCCTTAAAACTAAAGTTCGGCCATCGAGACTTAGGCCATGAGTCTTTCGTTAAGTTAATAGCCATTAGTTTTATCTACCTTTTTGGATTAACAGGACTAAATAGTTCTCTAGGCACTTGATACTTTGGCTCTACGTAACCAAGTTCTGGAAACAATCTTCCAAACTCTTTATCTAGCTGAGCTCTTTGCCTTAGCAGTAATTCAAATTCTCTTCCGTATTTACTTTCCTTATAAGTTTTACCTCTGAATAATCTTCTCTTATCTAATAGTCTAAATTTAAATCCAGATAATTCACTTAACAACTGACTATTCACCTCTACTCCAAGTCCTGGGATAGGGATCTCATTACCTTTTGTTTGCTTAGATTTAACATATCTATTCCATTTACCTATAGGAGGCCATATCTTTTCATATGCCCACTCCTCATCTTTAGTTGGAGATAAGCCCAAGAAGGGAAAAATTCCACCTTGATTAACACTAGCATCTCCTCCTGATTCTGAGCCTTGATATGCAGTGCTTACTTCACCTCCAAATCTTGAAATCGCTCCACCTTTAAATATATCTATATTACCGTAAATTTGCATAGGCGCAGCAATAAGAGGATTCGCACTTGAAAGCATATCTTTTATATTTAGTCTATTAAGTTCCACTATGGGTATATCAATTTGAGCAGCTATCGGCTGATCTTGATCTTTATTCATATAAGGTAATTGCCACGCTACAACCTCATCCCAATAGTCTGGCACATCTTCATTTTGAAAATCAGGATATAAACCTTCTACTGCATCTTTTACCTTAGGTATCTGGGACATTCTGCCTGGAGTTTCTAACAGCGCCATAGCAACTCTTGGTGCTGCAAATCTCTGCCAAGCATAGAAAGGAAGGATGTTTCTGGCATACTTCTTCTCTAGATCTGTCAACATCCTATAATCAAAGTGCCACATCCTTGGCATCTCAGCCGCAGCCTCAACTGTTTTCCCTTGAGCTAACTGATCTATAAACAGTGCCCACCTTCCTTGATTCTCTATGATCTGGGAGGCTGCTCTGTTAATTCCTATAATAGGATTTTTACCTCCGCCAGCTAAATACTTTAACTTATCTTTAAATGATGTCCCTTGACCTTTTCCAAATTCTAAAGCTTGGGCAACAGAAGGATCAAGTCCTGGAATTTGAGCTGCTTGTGCATTTTTAAAATCCCAAGCTACTAAATCATCTACGATATTAGTATTCCAAAGTAACTCAGACGCTCCACCTTCTGTGTTATATAAAGAACTAGCTACTTGAGGAACTCCATTCTTTTCTCCTAGCTCAGCTATCTGTGCATAGCTCAAAGGATTTCCATCAATGTCTTTTATATCTACATCTGGTATATCATTTAAACTATTCCAACCAAACTTCTTAGCCAACCTGTCAGCTATCCGTTTAGTTTTCTTTGGAAGCCTACCTGCTCCATTAGCCACACTCATTAACTTTAACGCTTGTAGATTTCTAAGCATATACGCACCCATAGAAAATCTACCCTTTTCATCTCTACCCATGCCAGCCATCCAGTTACTATTTAATATACTAATAGTATTCCTCGCGTGATAGCCAGTTCCAAATGTAGCCCAACCTTTCCAGATATTAGTAATATCAGTAAATGCCTGAGCTATCATATCTGCTTTTTCTGGAGAGCTAAATAACTCTTCACTTCTAGTAAGGAAATTATAAACTTCTGTGGGAAGTCTGTAAGCTCCTATTATTTCTGTTTTATACTTAGGCCCTACATCAAGATCATCACTAACTTTTACTTTTC
>VTLG01000909.1_pt1 | contig 25445 bp, 18 predicted proteins | sample 4694571 | NCBI WGS metagenome assembly VTLG01 (sample SAMN12604809, study PRJNA352737) | marine metagenome | biome: ENVO:00000447; feature: ENVO:00000209|ENVO:00000569|ENVO:01000036; material: ENVO:00002151; isolation source: viral sequences binned using virsorter ...
ATGAAGTTTGAAGGGGATAATGGTTTAGATGGTACAGGTTCTTGGACGGAATGTCCTAAGCCTGATATATATGATACCATTGATACAGCAACATTCCCTTTACAATTAGTAAGAAAAATAACAGATGCTGGTCAGGTTTATTTTGAAATAGGACAGACATCATTAGGTAAACGTGATGTAGGTGAGGATACTACTAACCCTATACCAACTTTTGTTAGTTTAAGAACTGCTTATGGTGATGACTCTGATGAAGATAGGACTATCAATAAGGTATTGTTTTGGAGAAATAGGATAGTACTACTTAGTGGGACTAATGTTATATGCTCTCAACCTGGTGATGGTAATATAACTAACCCTAACTTCTGGGCTAAGACTGCTTTGACTGTCAGTTCAACTGATGCTATAGATATGTCTTGTAGCTCTACTGATCCAGCAACTCTATTTGATGGCATAGAAGTTCCATCTGGTTTACTGTTATTCAGTGCTAACCATCAATTCTTATTAACACATGACAGTGAGATATTAAATCCAGATACTGCTAAGATAGAAACACTAGGTACTTTTAATTATAACACAGCTGTACCTCCTATATCTTTAGGGGTTACTGTAGGATTCTTAGATAATGCTGGTAAGGTGAGTCGTTTCTTTGAAATGATGAACATACAAAGATCGCAATCACCTGATGTATTAGATCAGAGTGCTCCGATTCCAACTTTACTACCAAAAAATATAAACTTACTTACATCATCTAAAGAGAACACTTTTGTATTATCTGCTGTAGAAGGTCAGAATACAATTTATGGTTATAAGTATTTTGATAGTGGACAAAAGCGTCTTCAATCAGCTTGGTTTAAATGGACATTAAGAAATGCTATCAAATATCATGCAATCATAAATGATTCTTATTACGTAGTAGATTCTGGTAATAGTTTACTTAGGTTTGATTTAAAAACAGATGATACTACAGGTGTAATAGGTAAGTATCCTATTCATTTAGATAGTTATAAAACAATAGCAGCTTCTGAATTTACTTATGTTGATATAATAGAGAATGGTAAGAGAACTAATAAAACTATTTTTGGTTCTCAACCAGGTTTCAGTACTATAGGTACATTAGTAGCTTATGATACTACATCAAGTACTAGTACATTAGAAAACTATGGTAGATATGCAGTAGCTAATTGGAATATAGCCACAGGTCAATGGGAATTACCAGGTGATTGGACACAGAATTCTGTCTACTTAGGTTATGTATTTGATATGGAAGTTAAAATTCCTACTATTTATGTAGCAAAAACTAGCGGAGAATCTATCAAAAACGATGTCAACGCTTCTCTCATTGTACACCGTGCTAAGTTAGCTTTAGGTAATACAGGTAGATACACAACTGTACTAACTAGAACAGGTAGAGAAACCTATGAAGAACTTATAGAACCTACAATACAAGATGCCTATGAATTTGGTTCTGTACCTATTGATGAAGATAGAATACATACAGTACCTATTTATGATAGAAATACCAACGCATCTTTAACTTTAAAGTCTAGTCACCCAGCTCCTGCAACTCTATTATCTATGAGTTGGGAAGGAGATTATACCGACAAATATTATAAACGTGCATAAATTCAACACCTATCCATGTACACTTGAGGCTGCCATTGAGGTGGCCTCTAACCTACGTCCAGAGGACCTCAGAGAGGTTGTAGAAGGACACGGACAAGATCCTATGGAAGTGCTAACACAAGCTATTCACAATGGCTTCTGCGTGTACTTCACAGCACCTAACGGCAGGACTGCCGGTATGGGTGGAGTGACACCAGAGGGTATGATATGGATGTTATGTACACCAGTTATTCATGACTACCCAATAGCTTTTGTCAAAGAAGCTAAACGTGTTTTAAACAGTAGAACAGAGAAGCTTCTTTGGAACATTGTCGATAAACGCAACAGAGTACATCTTAGATTATTAAGATACTTAGGGTTCAAATTCCTACGGGAGTTTAAGTATGGACCCAATCAATTAACCTTTATCGAGTTCTGTAAATTATGTGCGGACCAATGACCGTAGGCGCTATCTTAGGCGCTGGACAAGCAGTAGCTGGACATATAGGAGCTGTCCAAACAGCTACTGCTGAAAATAAAAATAAAGCAAGACTATTTGCTCAGCGTCAAGGTGATTTATACGCTGATCATTATTCAAATATTAATGAATATTATCTTCGTGGTGTAGATGCTCAAATTCAGTGGGACACGAATACTTTAGATTACAATAGATTTGTAGCTAAGCAACAGTACGAAGTAAATAAAACTATAGAAGCAGCTTTTAGAGCAATGGAATCTGACTATACAACTATGTCTAAAAGCTCTAAATTAGCTGCAGCAGCAACACGTAGCGGCAATACTGCTAAACGTATAAGAACAGCTGTTAAAGCAGAGTATGGAAGAAAAGTTGCAGGTGAATCAGCTAAGATAGATCGAGCTAGAGAAAACTTCTTACAGGAAATAAAGAGAATGCATTCTTTAAAAACTGCTAGTGATATTAAAGCTAGAACTATGATAGGAATGGAACCTATACGTGGTGCGGAACCTCTCGAACCAACATGGAGTAAAGGTCCAGGTATGTTCAGTTTACTTACAAACGTAGCAATGGGAGTAACAGCAGGACGAATGGCTGGATATGGAGCAAAGTCTGCCGAGTGGCAACAAGCTAACCCATTCAAATGGATTTAATAGGTATTTATTATGTCATCATCATTTAATAGTGCTTCTAATTATTCAGGAGCTTTTAGAGAAGAGTTAGCTAGAAGAACTAAAAGTGATCAACCTTTCCGTCAAAGTTGGCAAGATGATTTTGGTTATCGTGCAGCTGCAGCTAAAGATGCTGGTAAAGATTGGGAACAGGCAGAAAGATTTTTAAGCGATTTTTCTAAAACATATATGCAAATAGCAACACAGAAGCGTGAGAAAAAAGAACGTGATGCTATAGGTATAGCTAGAGAAGAAGTAATGAGTGAAAAGGAAATAGAACAATATGAAAATCAGCTTAGATCTCTTAGATCAAGGAAAGATCAAAGTGAAAAAGTAAAACAAGAAATAGAATCTACATTAGAATCTATGAAAGTAGCTCTTCATAAACAACGTCAGATTTTAAATGAAGTAGATAACTATTCTAAAGGAGAAGATAGAGACATAATAGAATCAGCTAGAGCTAAAATATATTTTAGTCCTGGTGGTGGTGCTGATGAAGCATTAAGAACTAGGATAGATACAGAAATAAGTAGACTACGAAAGATACACGGACCAAATTATGTATTAAATTCAGGTGAACGACAAGTTTTAATTAATAATTTTACTAATGAAACTATTTTAGATAGATGGGGAAACGATCCTAGCGGTAGTGGTTGGCGTAAAGCAAACATATATCCTCATGCGAATAAGTGGGAAGAAAGGTACCAGACTAAGGAAATTAAAACAGAAAACGCAAGACATGGTGAAGAAACAAGACAGGTTGCCATGTTAGATATGGGGAAAAAGGATTTTAATATCAATAGGTATTTAAATACGGTAGCTCACTCCACTGCTGCAGATGGAGAAAATATATATGGGTTCCCTAATGCTCATAAATTATTTTTACAAGATGCTCAAAGAAATATAGATGCTGGCTTAATCAACTACAAAGATATAGAGCGCTGGGGAGACCAAAACTTACCAGGCTTAAAAATGAAATTTAAAGATCACCCTACTTATGATAAATTAATTGAATTAGAACAATCAAATCTAATTGCTGATGACGAAAGAGCTACAAGAGCAGCTAAAAAAAGATTGAATGACGACTTGGATGGAATTACAGAAACTTTAATTAAAGGGCTTGAACAAGGTAATAATTATACAAGAGAATTTATACAAAAGGAATATGAAGCATTAGAGGAAGCTAATCCAGATGCATCAAGTGGTGACTTACTGGCAGCCAGGAATAAATTAGAAAGTTTTGAATATGATCAAGACAAAATTAGACTTGAATATGAACAGACTTTTGAGCTGCTTAAGAAAGGTGAGTTAACAAAAGAGGATGTAGGTAAACTATCTATTTATAATAAAGATCACTTTGAAAAGTTACTTGAATCGTATGGGGACAAAGAAATTCATAAAAATGAATTAAATGGCTTACAAAGTACAGTTACAAACGTAGCACGTGATCTTGCTAGTAATTCACGATTAGAAAACAAAGCTTTTACAATAGTAGGTGAACTTCACAAAGCATATTTAGATGAGTATTTTACTGCATTAAATGAGGATCCTGATATAACTTTATCTGAGGCTAAAGCAAGAGGAGTTACAGCAGCTGAGAAGCTCTTTGAAAAGCATGGAGGCCCTAAAAAGTCAGACAAGATTAACGGTAGATATTATTATAATGGTTATGATTATCCAAATTTAGATTTAGGTACTTCAGAAAGGTTAGATGCTAATACAAAACGATTGAATAATCTCAACACTAATATCAGAGAAGAAATGCAACCAGTTGGTGTGAACTATACTGATGGTACAGGCGCTAAAATACCAGCAAGTAATGTTGATCCAAACTATACAGTAGTTCAAGATCAGGCTAAAGCCAGAGTTTTAAACACAGCTTATAGTGTATGGAAACCACAGGATTTACAAAAGGTTGTCCTTGACTATAATAGAGGTGAGGGTATTTTAGGAGGTTATATAAGTAATAATACTAAAGCACTTGCTAGATTATTAGGTGTAGATCCTTATAAACTTATTGAAACTCAAGCCAACTTAGCTAAAGAGGAACCTAGAAAAGACTCGGATGGAAAGGATGTTACTATACCGAAACTTGAAGAAAGAAAAAATTACCCTGATAGTCTAAAGGACCTTGAGGAATCATTAAATCCATCACAAAAAGAAATACTATACGGGAACAAATAATGGCAACAGTTAATCAATTTAATAGAGAGTTTGTTAACACACCATTAGGATTTCCTATAACAGACTCTGAAGCATTCCCTGTGAACACCTCTTCTGCTGCAGCTAAGGCTTGGTTAGAATTGATGTCACAAGAAACCACAGAGGATACCAACGATGAATGAAGAAGATCTCAATGTTAATACGTTAACAGAAGAGAATATAACTCAAACAATAGGTGATGCGTTAGCTAAACTGGACATCCCAGCAACACCTCCTTTACCTCAATATCTGACTGATCCTGTAGATGAAACTGGTAGAAGATTAGAAGAAGTTCCTCAATTAGATCCTGAGTCTAATGAGCAACCTGTTACGACAGAGCCTGCTTCTTCTGAATCAACTGTAAATGTAGAGCCTACCAACCTACTACAAAAGGTACAAAAAGCAGTACAAGGGGAAGAGAGATGGTCTAAGACAGTTGAATGGCGTGAAGGCCTCGATGCATGGATGGCTTTACCTGAAGGATCACCAGAAAGAATAGAGGCAGAAAAAGCCTGGAGATTGAAGCACTACGGTACAGAACAAAAACCATCTGGTTTTATTTATGGTAGTGGTAAACCTGGAGCTACTTTAACAGAAGACCTTAGTTCTTGGGCTAATAAAAGTTTTCAACGACTTAGTGCTCCAGGTCAAGGTGTTATAGATTTCTTTGGATCTTATTTACCTAGTGTAATACCTGGTATTAATGTACCTACAGCACCTAAATATGATGATAAATTTGCTCAAGGTGTTAGAGATATATCATCGTATGTATTACCTTCCTACTTATTAACTGCAGCAGCTACTGCAAAATTACGAGCTTTAGCTGCATCTGGGAAAGGTGGAGCTACACTTTCTGCTATAAATGCTAATCCTCTTTCAAGAAGAACTGCAACTTTTGCATTTGGACTTGGATCAGAGATGTTTGTAGAAGGTACTAATGCTTTAAGTAAAGAAGGTCTGAATGCTTTAGGTTCATTAAAAGAAATGTATCCTAAATTCTATCAAACTATACCTTATAGTATAGCTACACATCCAGATGATTCTCCCGATGTGAAAAAAAATAAAGCTGTACTAGAATCTGGTTACTTTTTTATAGGTTCAGGAATCTTATCAGAATCTTTGAAATTAATAAGAGCTGGTAACGATTTAAGACAATTAGGTAAGGAGATAATACCTAAAGATTCTAAAGCTAAAGCATACTTTAAAAGAAAAGCTGCCGATGAAATTACTACCGAAACAGCTGAAAATAGTATTGAACAAGCTAGCCGTAACAATGATGAGGCTATAGAAGAACTAGCTCAATATATAGTTTCAAAAGGTGATGATTTAGATAAACCTATAAGAGGTATTCACAACGTATTTGATATAGGTGAACTAGTAACTAGAACTCCAGAGAGTGATGGTATAGCTGGTGCTATGGTACGTCAAGTACAAATAGACAAAAACATAGGAACAGCTAATGGTAGATTAGGTAGTATAGTTACTGAAGCGGCTTTAAAATTTGGACTAGATATAAATAACCTACCTAAACGTTTACTAGTTAATGCAATAACAGATCATATAAAAAATGCTGGTAAGTTTGATGCTATAGTTAATGGTAAAAGATTGACAGATGCACAAATAGATGAAGCTGGTACAAAATTAGCAGAAATATTCATTGATCCTCGTAGTGATACTGGTGTAATAAGTGGAGCCTTGAGACAGTTTAAAGATGAGTTGAATACTTTAGGTCTTAAAAGACTAGATGTAGTAGGATATGATGCTACAATGAAAGCTATTAAATCATACTTTAGACAGTACTTTGATATGGATGTAGCTAAAGCACAAGCTTATTTGGCAACTTCTTTAGCTGGTGATGTATCAGATTTATCAGAAGGAATGCGTTTAACAAAAGGCGCTGATTCAGTTAAGTATGCTCGTGAGATGATTAATGATCGATTAGAGTATTTAATGGTTGAGAAAGGTTTAGCTTCATGGACATATGGTGAAGGTTTACGTAATCTTAATGTATGGGAACGTGCAGCTAGGTTAGGAGATATTGGAAAAGCTAAAGATTATGAAAAATTAGCTAAGATTAGACATGAACAGGCTGTTGGTAGTATTATACCTGAAGTTAAGGATACTTTAGCAAAGTTCCGTGCTATGACAGATGAGAATCCAGAATTCTTTGAATCATTATATATGGCATATGAATGGAGTGATGGTAAAATTGATACTATACATAAGCTTAATAACTTTGTTCAGAATAAATTAGGTACTTGGGAGAAGTTTGTATATGACGGAGCTCCTGAAATGCCTTCTATGTTTAATAGAGCTGTTTGGAGTAATATTTATAACTCAGCGTTATCAGCCTTTGCTACACCTTTAAAAGCTGGTTTAGGTAACTTAGGTGGTATAATATCAGATCCTGTATCTATGTTTGCTGGAGCTTTACTAGAAGGTGACTGGACTACAGTTAGACGTGGTTTAGCAGCCTATGGTAGTGTAACAGATAATGTAATAAAAGCGAATCAACATATGGGTATGGTTTACAGAAAAGCTTCTGTTGACCCTCATGATGTCGGTTATATAATGCGTGATGATTTAGTTCTTAAAAACGAAGAAGCCTATGATATAGTACGTTCTTATGCAGATGCTGCTTCGGCAAAAGGTCATGATGGAGCTTCATATCTATTGAATATGTATGAAGTTAATGAAGATTTAGCTAAACATCCTTGGTTAAGGTTTGGTGCAAATAGCATGACAGCCTTAGATGGATGGACTAGATCAATGAAAGCATCAGCTGAAGCTAGATTTAGAGCTTTAGATGCTCTAGCTACTTCTGGTAAAGAAATTAATACTAAAAGTTTAAAAGAAGCTGCGGATGATTTATATAATAATATGTTTGATTCCAAGGGGATGATTGTAGATGAAGCAGTAGATTATGGTTCACGTGAAATAGCCTTAAACCTTGATGGCCCCTTAATACAAAGTATAAATCAGTTATTAGCTAGAGTACCTGGATTAAAACCTGGTATAATGTTCCCTAGAACAGCTACTAATTTATTAAGTACATTCCATAAATACTCACCAACTTCTGCTGTTTTTGCAGGAGATTATGCGAAAATTGCTCGTCCTAAATTAGCCACATTTGAGAATAACCCTGAGTTAGTTAGAGAAATATTAGAATCTAAAAATATACCTATAGATGAAAATTCTTGGTTAAGATTCCGTGAGTTACGTGCTAAAGTAAAAGGCAGAGTAGCTATAGGAACTAGCATGGTATTTGCTGGTTGGGCTATGTTCACATCTGATAGGTTACGTGGTAACGGACATTATAATAAAGCTACACAACGTACACGTTATGCAGCAGGATGGAAACCCAGAACCTATAAAGGTTTAGATGGTAAATGGTATAGCTTTGATAACATGGGTCCATTAAGTGATTGGTTAGCTTTAACAGCTGATGTAATGGATAACTTCGATTTAATTACATCGCCTATGCAAGAAGAATGGCTAAGTAAAATGATGTTCGTTTTAGCAGCTAATATAACAAATAAATCAGTTTTAGGACAACTAGAGCCTATGAATGATATGTTAGCGGGTAATCCAGCTGCATTTAATAGATGGGGAGCTGCTTTTGCGAATAATCTTTTACCGTTAGGTTCTCAACGTAATGAGCTAGGACGTTTAATGTCACCTGCATTGAAAGAATTAGATCAAGAATTTACTCAGCTTTTAGCTAATAGAAACTTATTACTTAAAGATACACTTCCTAATTCCTATGATTGGATTGACGGTAAATTGATAGGACATCCGGATAACTTTTTCGTACGTGCATGGAATGCTTATGCACCAACTTTTAAAATGCATGGAAAAGGACTCTCTCCAGAAAGACAGTTTCTGATTGATATAGAATTTAATGGACAACCTAGTTTCCGTACTGATGGACAAGGTATGGAGTATACTCCAAAAGAAAGAGCTGAACTTCAATCTCTTATAGGTGAAGAAGGTGTGGTAAGGAAGGAAATTAACACGATAATGAAAAGAGCTAATAGAAGTGGTATGATATCTAAACTTAGAGATGCTAGAAGATCTGGCATTACTTCTGATATTTTATCTACTGAAGATTTTCTTAATTATAGGAAACTGATACAAAGAACTTTAAATAGAGCAGTAAGAAGAAATGAACATAAATTATCTAATTATTCTGAAATATTAGATCGTAAAACTGAAGTACGTCGTAACCGTGCTAAAGCAAAAAGCGGAATCCTCCCAGAAGTCCTCAACATACCTAAATAAAAATGGCTATAGAAACAACTCCCAATACATTTCAAAGGTTTAATGGGGACGGGTCCAGTACAGGATTTACGTTCTCTTTTGGTAAATACGAAGAAGATGATGTCTTTGTATATGTATGGAATACAACCACCTCAGTTTTTGATAAGAAAACTATTACAACAGATTATACTATATCAGGTTCTACAGTAACATTTACAACAGCACCTGAAACTGGTACTAATAATATTGTTATTACTAGAGTAACTGATGTAGTAACTCCTAAAACAGATTTTGCTCCAGGTAGCTCTATTAGAGCACAAGACTTAGACAACAACCAAACACAAAATCTCAATGCTCTTCAAGAATTAAGAAGTCAATCAGTAGACCAGTTAAATGCTCAGGTCTATTCTAACCTTAATATGAATAGCAAAAGGATCACTAATATTGCTGATCCTACTGCAGACAGTGATGTAGCTACTAAAAAGTATACTGATGAAAAAACACTAGACTTAGTTACAGTTAGTGATACAGCTCCTACAACACCTGTTGCAGGTACCAGATGGTTTGATACAGTAAGTGGACGTACATATGTCTATTATCAAGATGCTGATTCTTCAGCTTGGATAGACTCTTCACCTCCAACTAGTGCTTCTGGTGGTTCAGATTCAGGCAGTTCAGTACCTCTATCAGGTGGTACTATGACAGGACTCTTGACACTCTCAGGTACTCCTACTACTACCAACCATGCTGCTACTAAAGGTTATGTTGATACAGCTGCTTCTACTGGTGTACCTGATGGTAATAAAGGTGACTTAACAGTTGCTACTGCTAGTGGTGTACAAAGCTGGTCTCTTAATAGTCAGGTTGTTGAAGCATCTAATATAGCTAATGATACTATCACTGAGAGTCAGTTAGCAGCTAACTCAGTAGGTGCGTCTGAACTTAAAGATGGTGCTGTTGATACAAACTCTATTCTAGATGACAATGTAACAGCAGATAAGTTAGCTAATACCTCTGTAACAGCTGGTAGTTATACTAATGCTTCTCTTACTGTAGACGCTCAAGGACGTTTAACAGCTGCTTCTACTGGTTCTGGCCTTGCTGATGGAGATAAAGGAGATATAACAGTAGCTAGTAGTGGTGCTAGTTGGACTATCGATAATAATGCTGTTACAACTGCTAAAATACTAGATGCTAATGTAACTACAGCTAAGATTGCTGATGATGCAGTTACAGCAGCTAAGATAGCTAATACAGCAGTTAGTGCAGGTAGTTATACTAATGCTAACGTAACTGTAGATGCTCAAGGTAGAGTAACTTCAGCTGCTAATGGTTCTTCTGCTAGTGTAGGTGATGGAGATAAAGGAGACATCACAGTTACCAGTAGTGGTTCTACATGGACAATTGATAACAATGCTATTACTACAGCTAAGATTAATGCAGATGCTGTAGATGGAACTAAGATAGCAGATGATGCTATTAACTCTGAACATATTGCAGATGGTGCTATTGATTTAGCACATATGTCTTCTGAGTCAGTAGACGAAGATAACCTACATATATCAAATGCTGGTACTAATGGTCAATACCTACAGAAACAGTCTGGTAATACAGGTGGTATGACATGGGTTGATGGTAGTACAACCATAGCTGATAATGCTGTTACTACAGCTAAGATTAACGCTGATGCGGTAACTAACGCTAAGATTGCTGATGATTCTATTGATTCTGAGCATTATGTAGATGGTAGTATTGATACAGCACATATTGCTGATAACCAAGTTACCTTAGCTAAGTTAGAAGATGGTACTCAAGGTGATATACTTTACTATGCTGCAAGTGGTGCACCTACTAGACTAGCTAAAGGTACAGCAGGACAAGTACTTAAAGTTAATAGTGGAGCTACGGCTCCTGAATGGGCTGCTGAAGGTGGCTCTACAACTATAGCTGATGGTGCTGTAACTACAGCTAAACTTGCTGATGAAGCTGTTACCAATGCAAAAGTACATGATAGTGCAGCAATCGATTCATCTAAACTTGTTTTAAAGCAAACTGCTAGTAGCACAAGTCCTCAAAGCGGTACACATTATACTAGTACTGTTGAAAGAAAATTAGAAGAAACTGTACATGTTAAAGATTTTGGAGCTGTAGGTGATGGAAATACGGATGATACAGCAGCTTTCCAAAGAGCTATTGACTATTGTTACGATGCAGGTGGTGGTACAGTTCTATTTACAGATAAACACTTAATTGATAATAGATTATTTGTAAAAGATTATGTACATTTAAAAGGTGATTTAAAAAACCCTGGTGCTCTTAAAGATACTCCTAATACAACCGATTCTACACCTTTCCCAGGTGGAGGTTCTCAGAGGGTAGATTATGATTCAAAAGGAAGTGTACTTATATTAAACCCTACAACCACTTCTGTATGGCCAGATAATCAAACTGCATGTAATATATGGCCAACTGGTACTAATATAGGTTATATTGGTACTATTGAATTACATGATAGTACTAGTATAAGTAACTGTGTACTCTTTAGAAAGGGTATGGCTTCACCTATAGATAATTCTAGTGCCAGCCAAGTAGCTGCTCATATTAATTCTTATCAGGGTATAGCTTTATTCAGTCATGGTGAAGATGTAAACGTTGAGCATGTATTAATACTAGGATTTAAGCAGGCTTTCTTCTCTTGGTTTAGAGGTAGACAGAGGCTTAATTATGTAAGTGGTGATAACCATAATGGTATACGTATGGATTTAGTTTTTGACGTATCTTACGTATCTAACTGCCATATGTGGAATTTTACTACTTTTGGTGTTGGTTCAGGTTTTGAAGGTGCTGAAGTTGACGGTAGAACTAATAATACAAGACCTGGTACAGCTTATCATTTTAAACAAGGTGGTGATTGGTCTAAATTAACTAACTGTTTCTCTTATGGTTATGATGTAGGATTTAATATCGAAGGAGCAGGTTGGGTACAATTAATAGGATGTGGAGCTGACAATGCTATACATGTTACGACAGATTCAAACGGAAATCCGACGACGACTCCTAAAGCTCATAGCCCTGAAAGTATTGGATTTAAATTAAGCCCTGGTGTACAAGATGGAGTCTACAATAAATGGCGTAATACAGATAATGTTAGATTAATTGCTTGTCAAGCAGCAGCTAATGAGTATGGAATATACATAGATACAACTAAATCAGGTGGTAACGATACTTATTCTATGAGCCATGTTATACATGGTTGTACTTTTAATAATAATTTAAAAGCTCATATATATTTAAATAAAGGACGAGCTATTGTAACTAATAATCTATTTAAAAGCAATAGAGCTATAGCAGATACCGAAGGTACACCTGGCGTTTGGATAAGAAGTAGCTCTAAAGGAGCTTTTATCACTAACAATGATTTTGATAATGAAGACAGTGATAATATTAGTAATGTTGGACACTGTGCTGTAAGATACGGTGACTCTGGACCGCAGTACGATTCATCTTCTGGTGCTCAGGCTGTAAGAAGAATGACTACTCTGCATAGTAATCGTTTCAGACATAGCGGTGATAAAAGCATTAGAGATGTACATACAGGTAGTGACTCAGATGATGGTAAAATATCTGGACAACATTTCTCTTATGACGGGATTAATGGAAGACAGATGCACCATGTAGCTAATACAAATAGTGGTAGATATGTTATAAGAAGTCGTTCTAGTAAAGGTACTCTTGAAGCTCCTGAGAATTTTAATAAAGATGATCAGATAGGCATGTATTTTGTTTCAGATACATGGCAAGGTGGTGATTACCGTAGAATAGGTGCTCAACGATTTATATGTGATGGGAATCAAAGTGGAAGCAGTACTCCAGGTAAGATTGTTTGGTCTGTAACACCTAATGGATCAACAGGTGCAGCAGATAGATTAGGGCTTGGAGAGGATGGCCGTTTATTCCCAGTTGGCAATGGTACTCAAGATTTAGGTGGTTCAAGTCTTAGATGGAATAATATTTATGCAGCTAATTCTTTAAACGTATCATCTGACTCCCGTAATAAAACTAATATAACAGACTCTACACTTGGATTACCTTTTATTAAGTCGTTAAGACCAGTATCTTATAAACTTAAAGTATCTGATAAAAAGATAGTAAAACAAGTATATAGAGATAAAGATGGTAATTTAGCAGATCCAATGGATGATTCTGCGAATCCTGCAGAAGTACAAACAACTGTTATAGCTGGTACCCGTACTCACTGGGGATTGATTGCACAAGAAGTTAAAACAGCTATAGATTCAGCTGGTGTAGATTTTGCTGGTTGGTGTCTAGAAGATAAGACTGACTCTAATAGTAATCAAGCTCTACGTTATGAAGAGTTCATAGCTCCACTTATTAAAGCAGTTCAAGAGCTATCTGCTGAAGTTGAAACATTAAAAGCTAAAGTAGGTTAAACATGGCAGTACTTAATTTTCCAATCACACCTGCTTTAGGTGATGTACACAATGCCGCTAACGGTATTAAATATGAATATGATGGAACCAAGTGGAAAGGACAAGGTTCCTATACCTCTGGTGAGCTTAAAGCTGAGAAGCTAGATAGCATAGCTAGTGGTTTCAATGGTTCAACAGCTACCTTCACACTAAATGTAGGAGGTAGTCTTGTTAAACCCCATAACCCTGAATCAATACTTATTAGTATTGCAGATGTTATTAAAGAACCTACAACTGATTATACAGTTAGTAGTACTAATGGTACTATTACCTTTACTGGTGGTAATATACCAACTAGTGGTCAATCATTCTGGGGTATTCTTTATTCAAGGATACCTGTAGGTTCTACAACTAATTTACAAACTACTGGAGGTACATTAACAGGTGCTCTGACTTTGTCTGGTGCACCTACTGCTGATCTTCATGCTTCCACTAAAAAGTATGTAGATGATCAGACTACCTCTGATATAGCTGAAGGAAGTAATAAATACTATACTGATGCTAGAGCTGATGCTAGGGTTGCTGCTTCAGCAATCTCTGCTCTATCTAATGTATCGTCAACAAGTCCTAGTAGTGGACAGGTTTTAAAATGGGATGGTAGTTCTTGGGGACCTGCTACAGGTGCTCAGGCTGGTATCAACGATGTTGTAGAAGATACTACACCACAACTAGGAGGGTCATTAGATGTAAATGGGAATTCTATTGTTTCTGCTAGTAATGGGAATATACCTATTACTCCTAATGGATCAGGTAAGGTCATACTTGATGGCCTTAATTGGCCTACAGCTGATGGTTCTGCAGATTATATCTTAAAAACAGATGGTTCTGCTAACTTAAGTTGGGCTGCTGCACCAGCTGATAGTACTAAGATGCCTCTTGCAGGTGGTGCTTTCACTGGTAATATCACTCTTAATGCACAGAATGATATAAGATTTGCTGATGCAGACTCTTCTAACTGGGTAGCTCTACAAGCACCAGGGACAGTCTCCAGTAATGTTACATGGACTTTACCCGCTACAGATGGTTCATCTGGTCAACAGCTTACTACAGACGGCTCTGGAGCTCTCTCATGGGCTGCAGCAGGCGGTACTGATACTAATACTACTTATAGTGTATCCTGTGTAGATGGTGATAATACAGATGAAGAAAAGATCAGACTTACAGCTGGTGGAGATGGTAGTGGAACAGATGATATTGTTTTAGAAGCAGGTACTGGTTTATCTATCGCTAGAAGTGGTGATAAGATTACATTTACTAATACTGTAGCTGATACAACTTTAAATCTGATTGACGAAGACAACATGGCAACTGATAGTGCCACACGTCCTCCAAGCCAACAATCAGTTAAAGCTTATGTAGATACACAAGTAGCTACTAAACAGGCTTCTGATGCTGAACTAACAGAACTAGCTACAATGGCTAGTGGGACAGCTGGTGCTCTTGCTGATCTAACTCAAACAGAAGTTGAGATACTTGATGGAGCTACAGTAACTACTGCTGAATTAAATATATTAGATGGTGTTACGTCTACAGCCGCTGAACTAAATATATTAGATGGAGTTACATCTACAGCTGCTGAATTAAATATATTAGATGGTGTTACGTCGACAGCTGCCGAGTTGAACATCCTTGATGGTGTTACGTCTACAGCCGCTGAGCTAAACCTTTTAGATGGCGTCACTGCTACTACAGCAGAACTTAACTATACTGATGGTGTAACATCCAATATCCAGACACAACTTAATGCTAAAGGTGCAGGTGATATGACCTTAGCTGGTGCTCAGACTGTTACAGGTGTTAAAACCTTTAATGCTGCAGCAGTAGCTGAAGTAACAGCACTAACAGATGCTTCTACAGTAGCAACTGATTTAGCATTAAGTAATAACTTTAGTGTTACATTAGCTGGTAACCGTACATTAGGTCAACCTACTAACCAAGCAGTTGGTCAGAGTGGGTCATACTTCATAACTCAGGATGGTACTGGTTCGAGAACTCTTGCATATCATGCTGACTTTAAATGGGTTGGTGGAACAGCACCTACCTTAACTACAACTGCTGGTGCTGTAGATAGAATTGATTACATTGTCGCTGCAGCTAATAAAATACATGCGGTGGCTTCTTTGGATGTGAAGTGATATGGGAGTACTTAGTGATACAATGCGGATGGGGGCTTCTCAGCCCTCATCAGAGGATGAAGCTTTTTCAATAGCTAATTCTATAAGGTTTAACTCTGCTGATAGTAGTCTGATTAGACGGTATTCATTAACTGGTGATACTAGAAAATATACTATATCCTGGTGGCAAAAGAAACACTTTAAAAATACATTAGATAATAGTAATACCGCTACATTTTCAGCTAGAACGGATGATGACAATCATTTCACAGTTGGTTTAGAGAATAGCGGCCAAGGTAACCATAATAGTAAACAATCTGGTACAAGCGAATTAAGTGTAGGTACTGGTACTTATATGTTTGCTGATATAGCAGCTTGGATGCATTATGTAGTTGTTGTTGACACAGCTAGCAATGACCAAGCTGATAGATTTAAAGTATATATTAACGGGGAGAATAGATTTACAGCTGGAACACGTTTCGATCAACATGATAACACTGAATGGAATAAAGTAGGTGTTGCACATACTATAGGTAGATCAGGACAAACTAACTGGGGTCACCCTGATATAACATTTGCAGAGATATATCATATTGATGGACTCGCCTTGTCTCCGGCTGCATTCGGGTCATTCGACTCGAATACCGGTGTATGGAATCCGAAAGCCTTTGCACTTCCAACCCCAAATACTACGGCAGAAAGTCCTACTTGGAGTAGTAGTGTAAGTACTTCTACTGGTGTTTTTGATTCTGGCTTTGAAGCTACAAAAGCATTTGATGGCTCAACTGAAACATGGGCCCGTAATGCTGGAGGAATTAAACCTATTTGGCTTAAATTTGAACCATCAAGTGGTATACCATATACAACATCAGTAAGGATATATACAGATAGAGCACATAATGATCTTAAATTTAATGATAATGCTATAACACCACCATCTGCTGCAGGTTGGATTACTGTTGCTGAAGGACGAGGTACATTATCTAAGATTGAACTACAAAAAGATAATGATTCATCAACATTAGGTGCTGTAGAAGTCGATGGTGTGATTCTTGGAGACGGTATAACCGACCCAGCAACTAGAAATAACTTAAATGATGGAACGAAGTGGAGTGATCATTTAACTTTATCAGCAGGTAGTTTTCACAATAGCCATCCAGCAACAAGTGCTTTCGATGGTTACTTGGCTACTCATTCTGCTCCAGCTGCGTATAATGGAACTCATCAAACATTTACATTTCCAACTACTCTAAGCGGCTCTCATAGAATACGGCTTTATGCTGCAGATGGAGATAGCAACACTGTTTCGGTATATGTAAACGGTTCAGATACAGGTATCAATCTACCAAGTACTCAAAGTAATATGAGATGGGTTGACTTAGGTAATCGCACTAATGTATCTACAATTCAACTATATTCTGATAATGCTAGTTCTCTATCTTATTTAAGAGCCATCGAAGTAGACGGTCATAAATTAATTGATTATGCTGCCGATAACAGCTTTCATCTTAATTTTGCAGATACATCAAGTAATGCTAGGTTAGGTAAAAACTTATTTAATAGAGGTATAGGAGATTCTTCTGTTAATGGTGGTAAACCTTTTTATAATACAGTAGCAGAAAGTGATGGATATGATCAAGGCTTAACAAAAGCTTCTTCTGATATCTATAGAAGTGATAGTAATGCAGCAGGATTAAAACTTGCTATACCAGGAGATGTTCTCACTGATGAACATGATCATGTAACAAATGCCACTGGTAGTGCTGTTACAGTATCAGCAAATGGAGGTATTGCTGTCAGTACAGATGAAAGTAGATTCTATGGAAAATCTATTAAATTTGATGGTTCAAATGATTATTTAAGCGCTAGCCCACCTTTTACTATTTCAGATAGAGGTACAACTTATACAATTGAAGCTTGGATATGGGCGGAAAGTGGTATGTTTACAGACAACACTTATCGAAGCCTATTCAGTGCTGGTGATTTTCATATAGGTATGTATAGAAGTGGCCTAAACCCAGGCCAGATATTTGCAGAATCTGATGGTAATTGGAACGGATTCGGTATGATATCTGCTCAAAAAATAGCGCCTGAAACCTGGACTCATTTAGCTTTTGTTAGAAATGGGAGCAGTCAGAAGCTGTTTATAGATGGTATTGTAGTAGCAAGTGATACTACTACAGACACTCAAAGTGCTGAAACCGCATGGCAAATAGGTCAAGCTCCTTCTGTAAATAACTGGCACGGTTATGTATCTGATTTAAAAGTATATGATACAGCTATTTATAGTTCAAATTTTGTAGTTCCTAAACGCCATGACTTTTCTATTACAAATTTAACCGCATCGCGAATTAATACTTCAGATGTCTCAGTTGCTAGTGCTACAGGTGGCCTGCCTATTTTCAATACGACTGATACATATGGACATGTAAAAGGCAGTGGGAATAGAACAGATGGTACTTCTTCTCCGATATTGTGGGTTCCTATGGATGGATCGCACAGTGGGACAACATTTACAGATGTTTCAGTAAACAACTGGTCTCCAACTGTCCAAGGCGGTACTAAAACTGTTACTGATGACTCGAAGTTTTATGGAAGTTCTGGTTACTTTGATGGGAGCGGAGATTATTTAGAATACGCAGATAGTAGTGATTGGGTAATTGGCGCTGATTGGACAGTTGAATTATGGGTTAAATTTAAAAACGCCACTCATTCAGGTGATCCTGAATTCCTTATTTGTCAGAATGGGAGTGGTAGTGGTAATGAAGCCTGGTCATTACATAGACAAAATAGTGATCATGCTAATTCAAGTAAAATCGCATTTAACATGCGTAGAGCTGACACTAATTGGTTAGATATAATTAGTGATACTACTATTGTAGATACTGAATGGCATCATATAGCTGTTTCTATTGATGATAATACTGGTCGAATGTTTATAGACGGAGTATTACAAAGTGATACTATTACTCATAATGGTAGTGGATGGGATGCACCTGTTGCAATGACTATTGGAGCGATGATCCATTCCAGTGGTAGGAATCCGTTAGAAGGTTGGATGCAAGACGTAAGGATATATCAGGACGGAAAATACACTAGTACTTTTACAGTTCCAAATAATCCGAATTTAACTCCAAGTTATGAAAATGATGTTTCATCAGATAGCCCCACTAATAACTATTGTGTCTGGAATACATTATTAAGTACAGATGATGGTACATACTCACAAGGCAATTTAAAAGTTAATAATGGTGGTTCCGGATGTGCTCAAGGTACTTTTGGAGTAAGCTCTGGTAAATGGTATTGGGAACTTTACATACATACTGTAATGTACAATAGTGTAGGTATATCTCAAGCTGGGGATGAGAATTCTGAGCATGGATCCACTGCAACGATGTATACATATAAGTATAATGCTGAAAAGCGGAATAATAATAGTGGTACTTCTTATGGAGCAAGCTGGACTACTGGGGATTATATAGGTGTAGCTTTAGATTTAGATGCTGGCACATTAATATTTTATAAGAATGGTGTCTCTCAAGGTACTGCTTTTACTGGTTTATCAGGTACATTTTTCCCTAGTTCTGGTAGACATAGTGGTGCTGCATCCGTAGTTATCGCTAATTTTGGACAAAGGACTTTTAAGCATGCCGCACCTGCTGGTTATAAAACTTTATGTTCCGATAATCTAGACGATACATTCAGTGGAGATGAGTTGAACAAACCATCTTCGTATTTTGATATAAAATTATATACAGGTAATGGTGATGGTGGAGCTGGTCTTACAATAAAAGGTTTAAATTTCCAACCTGATTTGGTTTGGATTAAACGAAGAGATACTGCATCAAGTCCTCTGTTATATGATGCTGCAAGAGGGTTTGGTGTTAATAAAGCTATATTGCCTAATGCTAATTATGCCATGGGAAGTGTTGCAGACGTACATGAAGCAGCACATGGCTTCTTAGATGCAGTAACTTCTGATGGATTTACAGTTAGAAAAGGTTCTAGTTCTGGTGTTTACGCTAACCATGATGGTGCTACATACGCATCGTGGAACTGGGATGCAGGAACAGCTGCAGCAACAGCTTCGACAGCTGGTGATGTAACTCCTAGCGCTCAATGGGTCAACAATACAGCTGGTTTCTCTATAAGTACATTTGCTGGTAATGATACTAATCCTTATACAGTAGGTCATGGTTTATCAACTAAACCAGATTTTATAGTAGTAAGACGTTATACTACTGGTTCCAGTAGCTGGTTTATTCAACATTCAAGTACAGGCGCTCAAAAGTATATTTCATTTGATGTTGATTCAGCTGAAGGAGATGATTCAGGTGCATGGAATGATGCAGAACCTGATAATGAAAAATTTACTTTAGGAAACTGGAATGGATGGGATGCTGGTGAATCACTTGTTGCTTACTGTTGGACTGCTATACCAGGTTATTCTAAGTTTGGAAAGGCAGAAGGTAATGGATCTGGTGATGGCCCATTCGTATACTGTGGGTTCACTCCCAAGTGGATCCTATGGAAAGGTACTGATCAATCTAGTAGCTGGGGGATAATAGATACTGCTAGATCTCCTTATAATCCTGGTAATGAACTACTAGTAGTTGAAGTCAACAGTGGTGAAGATGCTGACAATAGTAATTGGGCTAGAGATATACTTTCTAATGGTTTTAAAATAAGAGGTGATCATGCTGCTGTTAACGGTGATGGAAATTCATTCATTTATGCTGCTTTCGCCGATACGCCTTTTAAAATCTCAAGAGCACAGTAACTAATTATTAATTATTATGGGATACAAATTAAATGGGTCACCTCTATCTTTAGATGTGGCTTTTACAGACTCAGAAGGAACAAATTACCCTTCTAATTGGTTACGGCTTAGTACTGCTACTGATCGTGCAGCTGTACCGACAGGAGGTATAACTTGGGAAACAGAACCTGCTTGGTATGACCAAGAGTTCTATTGGGGTATAGATAAACCTAAAAGATTAAATGATGTATCTGCTTATGGTGATTATGATGCAGAAGGGAACGGTATAGGGCCAGTTACAGGCACTGAATATGGTTTAAAAACTAGATGGATTCAAAAGCAAAAAAGAACTGCTAATACTTTATTAGCTAAAACAGATTGGCTAGTTGTTAGGAAAGCAGAATCTGGTACAGCTATACCGACAACACAAGCAAATTATCGTACAGCTATTAGAACACAATGTGCATTAAGAGAAGCTACAATAAACGCTTGCTCTAGTGTAGATGCTTTGTGTGCTACTATGCGTAATACATTAGCCCCTAAAATAGCTGGTACTGCTTCTAATGGTGCTACAGAAAAGAAACAAGAAGATGGATCTTCTTATGATCCAATACAGTATAATGATATAGCAAACCCTGATTTATTAGAAGAGTGGCCTACGGAACCAACCTAGGACCTTCTATAAAACTTCCTCCTCAAGTATTACCACAAGTACCACCTTTACCACGTCCTAACTTAGACTTACCAAAGGCAGATCTACCATCTTTTACACCTATGTTAGTACCTTCTGGTGCTTTACGAGGCCCAACAGGTAGAGAAGAGGAAGAAGAAGATAATGAACCAACACCTGCTGAAGTACAAAGAGTTAATGTACCATTCACTGATATTACGATACCAGTTCCTCAAGAAGAGATAATGGTTACTGCTGCTACTACAGCATTTATTTCTGTAGCTGCTACATTAACTGCTACAAGTTTATTTAAACATTGTGTGAAGGTTTTCAAACCTTTATTTATGCAACTAGCTAAACGTATCCAAAAGAAACTGAATGGAAACCCCAAAGCCGAAGAATCTTCTGCATAAATTAAAAGATGCAGCTGAAGATAATGAAGCTCAGATACAGATCCTAGGCACCTTTGTAAGATTAGGTGTTGTTGTCTGGGCTGGCTTTATCATAACTTTAAATTACGTGGAACTCCCTATGATTAAGAAGGGTTCAAGCGGCGACATAACTTTTGTAGCATCCGTTTTCACCGGAGCGCTGGCGACGTTTGGGCTCAGTACATCTAATTCTAAAGGTAAAAACCAAACACCCGTAAACTGTCCTATGGCTAAAAAGAAAGAAGAATGAAACGATGGCTAATTCTCTTAGCACTGTTATCCCCCTCCGTGGCGAGAGCAAATCAAGTTACACCAGCCTTTACCCAAGGCTCAATGAATGCGACTACCACTACGGTTCAGACTGTAGTAGAAACGGTCGACCAAAAAGTCTATGGCGGAGAATTAAACAGTTGGACTGGAACCAATGTTACAGCTACGTCAGCTTCAAGTGGAGGCATAACAGCTTCAGACGCTATCTTCAGCATAACTACAGCTGGAGAAGACTTTCAACTAGAAACAGTAACCAGAGCAGCAGACGCAACAACTGGTTTAGTTCTATTAGAAACAATCGACATAGACAGAACAATTACAACAAACGCTACAACTACTTCCTTATCGGTCTTCTCGCAATAGCGAGTCCTGCCTATGCTGAAGGAAATGAAACCTACAATACCTCAGCACCTGAGAGTACAGCTACTGGTAATGTAACCAATCAAGCTGTACAATTTCAAAATAATGGTGCTCCAAGTAGGCAACAAATGGGAGGATATAATGGTCGTGGTATAGCCTGTAATGGGCCTACCATGACCTTTTCTCCTTTCTGGTTAGCTAGTGAAAATAAACCATATGAACCTGAGAGTTATTCTAGAGGCTGGAACTACGGTGCTCAGTTAAACTTTATGGTTCCTATGGATTCATCTATTACTGAGATGTGTAAATCATTAGCTAGAAGACAGAATGAAAAGATGCGAGTTGACTATGAACTTGTACGTTCTTTAAAATGTGCTGAACTGATGAAGAAAGGTTTTACCTTTAGACCTGGTTCACGTGTTGAACATATGTGCAGTGATGTAGTTCCTATCGTATCATTAATTAAACCTAAACCAACTGAAAAAGATGGCAGAAACTAAAGAAGCAGTTAAAGAAGTTAAAGAAGTTAAAAAAGTTGAGCCAGTAGTTACTAAAGTTCCTGGCAAACTATCTGAAAAAGCCACTCGTGGTACACTAGACAAACGCTAATTCACCAATTAAAACAATGATTCTACTAATTAAGCCGATACTATTCACCTTCTTGAGTTCTAAATCAGTTAAAAAACTAGTTGTAGACCTTTTAGAAGCTTATGCTAAGTCTACCGACAACACCATCGATGATGCTGCAGTAGCACTAGTAAGAAAGAACTTATTCCCTGGAGAGAATGTCTAAGAAGGCAACTGAAGAACAGTTCAATGAACTGCATAACCTCGTCACTATTGAATTCCTTAAGCGGGTCAAAAGTGGTGAGGCTTCAGCTCAAGAACTGAAAGCAGCTTGTGATTGGCTGAAAACAAACGATATCACTGGTATTGCCTATGAAGGCAGTCCATTACAAAAACTAGCAAATGTAATGCCAAACGTAAACCCTGATCTTGTTCAAAGGAGGCTTTATGGGAGCAAAGTACGCTAATGGTAATAATAAAGCCCAACAAAAGGCTTATAATAAAACCGAACACGGTACTGAAATAAGAGTACGAGCTAATAAAGCTGATAGAAAATCTAAAAAGAATGGTACTGGTAAAAAAGGAGATGGCAAAGATAACGCCCATGTTCCTGGTACTAATCGAACTAGATTAACTTCTGAAAGCTATAATCGTGGAAACGAACGGAGAAAGCCTCGTAAATGATCCCACTTCTACCTAGTCCTGAACATTACATCCAAAACTTAATAACCATGCAAAGTCCTCAAGCCAAAAGGCTGTGGCGTTATGCCATTAAGGAACACTTTAATCACACATGCGTTTATTGCGGAGAACATCATGAACCACACAAACTTACACTCGATCATGTTAAACCAAAAAGTCACGGCGGCGAAGATCTTACATCAAATCTTGTACCCGCGTGTAGACGATGTAATCAGGATAAGGGAAGTAATCACTGGCTCGAATGGACACGAGCTAGATTTGGCAAAGATATAATGAAAGAGCAAATGATCCTATCACACATTAATTGATATGGCTGAAGATAGACCACTTTTAGAAAATGTGGCACATATGGATGCTGATGGTAATTTCCATGTAACATCTTCCCAAACAAAAGACCTGAGAACAGAATTAGCTAAAATAATAAGAGCTAAAAAAGAAGTAGAAGAGAATAGATTAGGTCGTAAATTAAAACCAAAAGAAGTAAGCGATTTAAGAAGATTTATAGGTGAAGTTACTATAGATGGTATTCCTGTAAACCTAAAAGGTGTTAGATCAGCTGCAAAAGGCGCTAATATGGTAGGATTAGAACCTTCTAAAAAGGTTGTGCCATCTGAAAAAATAGGTACTAGAAAGTTTTGGTCAGAAGAAGCTGATGGTTATGTACTTAGACAAGCTAAAAAATTAAATCCTAAAATAGATGATCAAGGTAACGTTATTCGAGAAAGCCGTTGGCCTAAAGGTAAATCTTTAGATGGATTTAAGAAGTGGATGGCACAAGGCGTTACTAGAGCTATGAGAGAAAGAGTAATCTTTAGTAAACGATACGGAATTCAGGCTGAGATGGGTCATGGATGGTCAGTATCTGGTGAGGGCACTCCAATTCACGGTTCCTCATCTTTAGATAATACAGCACCACAGCCAGCTGAGAGAAAAGATTCAGCTTATATAACTTATAAAAGCTTAGTACCTAATCGACCACATAAACAGAATAGAGCTTTAGGTGATTTAATGAGGGCTGGTATACTTGGTGTTGATATTAAAGGTGCTTTTCAAACATATTTAATGGAAGGTACCTCACCAAAAGTAGTGCCATTTTTAAGACTTACACCTGAACAAAGATCACAAGTATTATTTAGTCCAAAAGGTACAGCAGAAGATCTACAAGCACAGTTTGTAAGAGAGCTTGAAAATTTAGCTGGTGAAGCATTTTATAGAAAGGCAAATCCTACTACAAAAATTAAAGTAAAATCTAATAAACAGAAAACATCAGATTTAAAAAAACAAGGCGTTATAAAGCTTATTAAAAAACAACCTTTTTTAGATTTTAAACAAGTAGAAGCTGTAGCAAAAGAACTTAGTGATGATCCTAAGGTAAAGAGGTATAATAGAACTAAAGCTGTTAGTGGTTTATTTAAACCTGCTAAAGATACATTCGTTGATATAGGAGGTCGTACTCCGCCATTCCCTATTGTTGATAAAGATTTTAATGTGAACCTATAAGCCTCTCTAACCCCTCTGAAATGATCTATATGATACTTACCCTATGACGGACGTTATAACCGCCTTACAGGACGATTTCAAGCTGTTTCTGCAAGCATTATGGGAGCAGCTTGCCTTACCCTCACCAACTAGAGCACAATATGCAATCGCAGACTATCTTCAAAATGGCCCTAAGCGTCTTCAAATCCAAGCTTTCCGTGGCGTTGGAAAAAGTTGGATCACAGGAGCCTTCGTCCTTTGGACTCTCTTTAAAGATCCTGAAAGAAAAATTATGATAATATCGGCCTCTAAAGAGAGAGCCGACAACATGTCTATCTTCTTACAAAAATTAATTATTGAAACACCATGGCTCAAACATCTGCAACCGAAATC
>VTLG01016549.1_pt1 | contig 25445 bp, 27 predicted proteins | sample 4694571 | NCBI WGS metagenome assembly VTLG01 (sample SAMN12604809, study PRJNA352737) | marine metagenome | biome: ENVO:00000447; feature: ENVO:00000209|ENVO:00000569|ENVO:01000036; material: ENVO:00002151; isolation source: viral sequences binned using virsorter ...
GGTTCAGCTTAAAGAACAGTTGGAGGATATTGAATATCCAATGGACACCGATACTTACATTCTTGGTGATTGGTCGCTCCAAAACTATGCAAAGTTTATAAAGTTAATGGACGCTGTAAAACCAAAATTAGTTATCATCGACTCCTTAATTGGTTGCAGTGGAGGTAAAGGTTTTGATGAAAACAAATCTGACTTTGCTACTCCTCTTTATTGGTTAACTCAAAACAATGGTTCATTATGGGAGCCAACTTCAATAATTGTTATCCATCATGCTAATAAAAATGGTGGATTTAGAGGTACTTCTGCTATTAGAGATGGTGTAGATGAAACTTGGGCTTTGAAAAAACCAACTGATGATCTCGTAGGTAAAGTTGGAAGTAACGCTCGAATTATAGAAGTTGAAAAATCTCGTATCGGTAGATCAGGTCTTTCCTTAATTATGAAGATGGAAGATGATCTTACTTACAGTATATCTGATTTCACACCTGAAATAGCATCTCAAGATAATACACCAGCTAATATTACAGATAAAATTTTACAAAGAATGAGATCAGTTCACCCTGAAAGTCGTTCCAAATACGATCTTTTATATGACCCTTTGATTGGTGGTAAAACAGGAACTATAAGAAAATCGCTCCAAAGATTAGAGAAAAGAGGTCTTATAGAATTTATAGAAGAAACTAAAGAAGGAAAGAAGTATAGAGCTATTCTCGCACGGGGGGAGGCCGTGGACACTGTCCCACCTACACTAAATCATAGTGATACTAACAAAATTGGGTCGGGACACACTGATGGGACAGTTGAAGGTTGTCCCACTGATGAGTTATTTGCTAACCATGAAGATTGGGCTTTCGTAGAAGATGGGACACAGGAAGCGTAAAAGCTTTGTCCCACCCCTCTTGTCCCATCTCAATTCTAGGTTATAACTAGGATTAAAGCGTTTGGGACAATTCGGACGCTATCCCCCCGCACGAGGCTAATGGAAAAAGACCCTAGAGACTTAGTTATTGAGAACTTAATGAAAGAAGTTAAGTTTGCTATGACAAGAGATATTGTTACTATTACCGAAAACTTAAAAGCATTTAGACAAATACGAGCTGGTAAGCAAGCAAAACGTAAAGCTAAACGAGTTGAGTTTAATAATCGGTGGAGAAAATCTGACACTCCTATAACATGGTAGTATAATGAAAGAAACGCTAGTTTATGACACCAGTAAAAGAAACAAAAGAGTACAATCGCATCTTTAGAAAAGTATTATTTCAAGTACTAATAGACCCCACAAGAGGTAAATTATTCAAAGATTTATGTGATGCAAGAGGTGAGAAAGCAAGTGCTGTATTAAGAAGCCTTGCATACAAATATGCTGAAACTCATGCTGATGGAGAGAAGTATAAAGATGCAGAGTCGGAAGATATGAGACTTATGAATAAAGCACAAGAAAGTCGTATCGCTAACGGATTTAATTGGACAAAAAAGTGCGAGGACTAAAAATGTTAGATACCTTTGCGGGTATCGGTGGTTTTTCTTACGCTGCTACTAAACTGGTAGGAGGATATAGAACCACCCAATTTATTGAAATTGATCCATTTTGCCAAAAAATTCTCAAAAAACATTTTCCATTCACTCCAATCCATGATGACATCAGAACATTCACAGCTATCCCTGGACAATATGATGTCATCTGCGGAGGCTTTCCCTGTCAATCAATTTCAGTGGCAGGAAATAGAGCAGGAATCACAGAAGAATCCAGATCAGGTATCTTTTACGAACTCATGCGAGTCATACGCATGGTACGACCAAGATTCGTTGTCTTGGAAAACGTGGCAGCGATCCTTAATAATGGATTGGACATCGTTCTCGGAGAGCTTTCCCAAGCAGGGTACGATGCAGAATGGTCAGTTATATCTGCGAGTTCATTGGGAGCCTGCCACAGACGCAGCAGGTGGTGGTGTGTTGCCTACACCAACGACTATGGATCACTTACCTCCTCGATCAGTGGATTCGATGATCAAGCAAACAACGATTCATCGGAAAGGACGAACCAAGTTAGCCAATCTTCGAGAAGCATTGAACCCGCAGACAGTAGAGTTGTTCAACCATCTACAAAGTCTACCTACCCCAACAGCAAGAGATTACAAAGGGAGAACTTCAGCAAAATGGAACGAGAAATATGGGCCAAAGGTACTACCAGATGTCTTAACCCAAATTGGAGATCATATGTCAGTAAGCCCATACTTCGTAGAGGAGATGATGGGCTATCCTATAGGGTGGACAGAACTAAAGCCCTCGGAAATTCAGTAGTGCCACAAGTTGCTGCCATCCCTCTAAAACGTGTACTCGATCTTTATAACAATGAATAAATTACAAACTTTAAAATTAAATAGAATATCGAACTTAGAAAAAAAATTAATAGATCAAGATTTAAGAGGTTATGATCATTATGTTTTTATTGACGGCAATCGAAAAGCTCAACTTATAACTAATGGTAAATGGGTTACAGAATTTATTAGAACTGCTGTTGTGAAACACAATGCCAAGGTTTGCGAAGTTTTAAGTATGGGTGTAGAAGATTTTTCAGAACAGGAACTTAAGGATTTTGAGGATGGCTTGCTTTCATAATTTTCTCTACTTGTTTCATAATCATAAATTGATGAAAGAGAAACAATAATTTATTTATACCTTTTGCTTTAACAATTTTTTCTTCAATCATTTTTTTTGACTCTTGTTCAGCTAACCGTGCCAATGAAGATGCAAGCACAGTATCCATTTTTGCTTGGTTTCTTACTAAATCACAACAAAATGCTTTAATTTTTTCAATATCATTAGATTTCATAATCTCTCTACATTTTAATTCTGTAGAAAGTTCTACTTCAGCAGGTGGCGTTTCAAAAATTATTTGAAAAAAAGCATCTTTCATATTATTGGAGACTTGTTGTAGAACCTGGGAACATTCTGGATTCAATGAAAGCCACTGCTTGATCGTCTATGGTGTTATCTGTTTGTTTGGCTATTGCCTTTAGCAGATCCACTATTAATCTCTTCATTGCTTTTGATTTAATAAAGACTAGAAGAATAGGTTTTAGAATTTTTACCATCGTTTTTATGTGTTACTTCCCAAACATAGCTCTTTTGCTAGTATTAGACAAGAATCTTAACTTTTATGGCTGAAGAGAAGGAAGAAAAAGAAGGCATCGAATGGGGTGAACTCTTTGGTCACGCTATCCGATTTCTGATTTTGACTTGGAGTTTATCAATGATGACTCTTGGATACATGGGTAAGGTAAGAATTGATGGAGCGTTCACGGCTGGACTCGTCAGTGGGGTTCTTGGAAGCTATGGAATCTCTGTCGGAAACAAGAAAAATGGCAATTCTCCTAAAATAGTGGATAATAGTAAAAACAAAGTAGGTATTAAATGAAAAAACTACTTCCCTTTTTATTTGTGGTGTCCGCACCAGCTTATGCAGATATAACGCATAGTATTCAATCTGTAGCTTCAGTAAGCACGGTTGCAGCTTCAGCAACCAGTGAACGTATTGGATCGTCTATTAGTGTTGCAGGTACAAACGTAACTCCAAAAGCTAATACAGTAGCAGGTCAGATAGGTTCTCTTGACTTAGCTGACGCTGGTATTACTAACGGTGTACCTACTGTTGATTACGACACTAGCTTTAATGTTGTAAATACTGGTGATGCCTTCTCCGCAAGCGAGACATACATAGAAGCCGATGCTATTCCAAGTTTATTATCTGCCACAGTAACAAATGGGGTGGTTCCATCACTGCCCCTCCTTGGTAAAAATACAGTTACATCAGGAGGTGATGTAGGATCTGTAGCGATTACATTGGATAGTGGACAAGCATTGACAGTTAATTTATCTGATATGGGTGCTGGTACAACTGCCACATTACAAAGCACTATTACTCTTGGCCTTGATTAATGAGGTGGTTTCTATGCCTGTTTCTTACAGTGCCTAATGCGTATGCAGGAAGTATTACTCCAAGATTTACAACAGGTCAAATGGAATCATCTAGCCGTAGCGTATCTACGATCCAAGAAACGATTGTTACTGAAAACTATAGAACAGGTTTCAGTTATACAGTACAAGGCCATAATATTAAAACAGACTCATATATCTCGCCTGATGCGACATATACAACAAGTCAGAATACAGGAAATGGAGCAGTTAATTTTCAATGGGTAACACCAGAATTAACAAGCAAACCTCAGTGGACAATACTGAACGAAGGCTCAGACTTTTCTCTAGTCGAAAATTTCTTAGCTCCAGGATTGGATGCAGTATCAGTAATAAATCGAACTCAAACTATAGAAACTCAAAGCACTTCCTTAAGTATCTTTTCCCAATAAGTTTACTTTTTACAAGTCCTGTATATGCTAGTAATACAATAAGTTCTCCTTCCGCTTCATCATCTGGAACGGTTATCAATAATGGCTACCAAACTATAAATGGAAACTTTCCTACTCATAGATTTTCAAATGGAATACAATGCCAACTTCCTACTTTGGCTATCACTCCCTTTGTCACTAAAGGAGAAAATTTTTCCCTCCCAAGAAGTACAATCTCTCGAACCAATATTTATGACACTGCAAAAGACAGTGATACAGGCCAGTTGCTTAATCCTGGGAACATTTTATATGTTGCAGAACAGGAACGATTAGATCAAACAGTATATAACCTAAATTATGGAATTACAGCTAGCTTTCAAATACCTTTAGGCAAAAACTTTAATAAGGAGTGTTTACAGGCTGCCCAAACTTATAGAAAGTATCAGGAATTTATGCTTGATGCTAAAAAGCTTGAGGTCAATCTTAATCGCCTTAAAATTTGTGCCGAACAACTAAAGCTTGGTGTTAAGTATGTAGGAGATGATGCTATAAGCTGTAAAAACGTAGTATTAACAACGATACCTAATCAAGTAGTACCGCACAATCACAAATTAAAGTAGACAAGTCACGGGTATTAAACTTATCTACGGATAATTATTCTACATCTTTTTTCTTCTTTGTAAGCTTTTTTATAATATTTTTTACTAAGGGTTTGACAACATTAAGGAGTAATGGAGTAGTGGCAGCGACAGTAGCAATAACAGCAGTGCTAACAAGCTGTGGAGGATTCGGTATGTATTGATCCTTGAAGGGTACGTCTTCATAAAGAGTGATACATTCAATTCCATCTTCTCCTCTTTTATAACCAGAAACACGTTCTAGACGTTTTTCGTTAACAAATGAACCAATCCTTAAATCTTTTTTACTAGGGCAGGGTGGTATTTCTATTGTTTCTTTCTCTTCTTTTTTCTCTGGAATAACAGGTCTATACTCTGGTTGTTGTGGAGATTGCGTCGGAGTTACCGTTTCAATAAGGTTACTTGGATCGTATTCTATTGGATTAAACGAAGGCATCTCTCCTTCTGGACAGGTTATATATGCGTTTCTATCGTTATATAAAATACTAGGATTTTTGGTTATCTCTAAATCTCTATGATATAAATTACATCCTGGAATATTGCCTGTTAAAACGTGTTCTGGTATAAGAGGTGTTTCTGGTATATCTATCTTTGGTATTTTTATCTTAGGAACTTTAATCGAAGGCATCTCATTTGATGATCGGCATAGATGGACCTGTCATTTTAGGTAAACCATTATCTAATATTTTTGGCATCATGCCTTGCACATTACCAAGAATCTCATTCATAACTCTTGATTTAAACTGTTCTGAAGTTACATACTTGTAACCAAAGTACGCTCCACCGCTCATCGAAGCTACCATTACAAATGAGATGATACTCAAAACATTAGCTATCTTTTGAAACATGATAAAATTTGCAATTTTAAAGGCTATGTCAGTTATGAGCATAGCCGTATTATTACTAATTATAGGTCTATCACCTCTGTACGTCACATTAGGAATAATCCAACGTCAGATGCTAGAAAAATCTAACTAATCTACTACTTCTGTTGCAGGTTCTTCTGCTGTTTCTTCTTCTTTTACAAGTTCCATTAGCTCCGCATATCTAGCATTAGCTACTTTAAACTGTTCAAGAAGTTGTGCATTTGCATTGTTTAGCTTTTGTGCTTCTTCAATACCTGCATTGTACTTTTCAGCAAGAGCCTGGGCTTCTGCCTTACGTTGTTCGCATCTTTCAGATAAAGCTGACATAAATTTTTAAATAATTGTACTAATAATACCTAAGAATAAACTTTTTTACCATCAACGACAGCTTTGTCGATAGCAGTAAAATCTTCGCTAGTCCAGATAGATGTAGTTTCATCTTCTTTTTTGTATGCCTTGATAATTTCAAGATGCTCTACATTACGCTTGATCTTGTCTTTGTATTCAGCATCAGTTTCATCTGATGTCTTTGCAGTGTTAATAACAGTTACGCTATCTCCAGCAGCAGTAAAGATTGCAGCAACTTCGTCAGCAGTACGTTCAGCCATTTGATTTAAGTTTGTTTACTTCCATTGTAAGCTCTTGGATCGCTTTGACAAGGATTGGTACGAGTTTACCATAACTTGCTTCTAATCTGTCAGGGTTTTCATCCATAACCATGTTTAGATAATCTGCATCATTTTCTTTCTGTGCTGCCTGTAAGTCTTGAGCAATAAAACCATGTTCAAACAATCCATCTTTACCATTACCATCTCTAGTTGCCCATTCAAATTTCACAGGTCTTAGCTTGGTTACAAAGTCTAAGCCTTCTGGTAGGTCGATTACATTTGTCTTATCTCTTGCATCTGATAAGGAGGATATGGTTTGAACATTACATCTAAGGGTTGCGACACTACTATTTCCAAGTGTTACTTCATTATCTGCTGTAGCAGAAGAAGGATCTGCTTGATATCCAAGTGATGTGTTGTTATCACCAGTAGTGATAATATCTCCAGCATCTCTTCCAACGGCTACATTATTTGATCCACTGGTATTATTTCCTAGAGCTAACGCACCAATAGCAGTATTATCTGAACCTTGTGTGTTTGAATGTAGACAATGTTTACCTACAGCGACATTAGTACCACCTGTGGTATTGCCATCTAACGCAAAAGTACCAACAGCAGTATTACTACCACCAGTTGTGTTTGCTTGCAAAGTTCGCATACCTAGTGCAGTATTATGTGAAGCTGTTGTGTTTGAATCTAAGGCATTAGTACCTACAGCTACATTTTTCTGTCCAGATGTGTTTGCAAGTAAGGCGGTATAGCCTACGGCAGTATTATTACTTGCAGTATTATTTCCTAAAGCTGCATATCCAAGTGCTGTGTTATTACTTGTGCTAGTATTTGCCTTTAAAGCGTCATGTCCAATAGCTACATTATCAACACCAGTTTGATTAAGCTCCATAGTGTTATGACCAATAGATATATTTCTATATCCAGTACTGTTATTTTTAAGTGAGTTAACACCAATACCTACGTTTGACGAACCAGTGGTATTTTCAAATAGGGCAACATGACCAAGTGCTACATTACTACTTGCTGTTGTGTTATTTGCTAAAGATCCACCACCTATAGCAGTATTAAAACTGCCTGTAGTGTTATCTTGTAAAGCTGTCCACCCGTAAGCTGAATTATATTGACCAGTTGTGTTATACAACATTGGTTGTTGTCCAACTGCTGTATTTCCAACTCCAGAAGTATTAGCTGACAGAACGTGTGTTCCAACACCTACATTAGAACCACCAGTAGTATTGTGATCTAAACAATGTGACCCTACAGCTACGTTAGCTGATCCAGTTGTATTTCTAAGTAAAGATTGCCAACCAACACCAACATTATGACCACCAGTGGTTGTTGCTCCTAACGAGTTATAACCTACAGCTGTGTTTGCGTCTGCGGTTGTAGCAGCATCTAAAGCATTAACTCCTACCGCTACGTTCTGAGATCCAGTTGTGTTAGATCGTAAAGCATAATAACCAACACCAGTGTTATTATCTGCTGTTGTATTTTCCCTTAAAGCGTCATAACCTAAAGCAGTATTTTGATCACCTGTAGTGTTATCCATTAAGGCTCCCGAACCAAAAGCTGCATTATAGTTTCCAGTTGTGGTATACCTTAAAGAGCTAAATCCAGAAGTAGTGTTATAAACTCCGGTAGTTATTGCATCGCCAGCAAGAGAACCTACAGCAACGTTACCAGATGCAGTTGTAAGAGAACTTAAAGCATCATTACCTATACCTGTGTTATGTCCTCCTGTAGTTGTTGTTCCAAGACTGTTTTTTCCAACAGCTACGTTATAGTTAGCAGTTGTAGCAGCATCTAACGAGTGAGTACCGACAGCTACGTTTGAGTGACCTGTTGTGTTTACTCCTAAAGTGTTGTAACCAAATGCAGTATTGTCTGATGCGGTAGTATTATCGTTTAGTGCGTTATACCCAACACCAGTATTGTGATTACCAGTTGTGGTTGCAGCTAAAGTTCCTATTCCTAGACCTGTGTTGGCTGCTCCAGTTGTATTAGCACCTAGAGAATCATTACCAACACCAACATTATTATTTCCAGTTGTATTAGCATCTAGAGCGTTAACTCCAACAGCTACGTTTGCTGTTCCAGTAGTATTTGCACCTAATGAATTTCTGCCTAAAGCTGTGTTATTACTAGCAGTGGTATTATTTTGCAAAGCTAGTTCACCAACAGCCGTATTTTGTGAGCCAGTAGTATTATCCAGTAGTGCAAATCTTCCCACCGCTGTATTGTGATTAGCTGTCGTATTATTTTGTAAAGCACTTACTCCAACAGCAACGTTTTCCGTTCCAGTTGTGTTTGAATATAAAGACTGAAACCCGATTGCAATGTTATTAGAGGTAGTTGTATTTGTATATAATGCTTGTTTACCTATTGCTATGTTGTTAGAACCACTTGTGTTATTTTCTAAAACATTTTGACCTATACCAATGTTAGATGCACCAGTGGTATTGTCAAAAAGAGCATAAAGACCAATACCAACATTATATGCTCCAGTGGTAGTATTGTATAAAGTTCCACGACCTATAGCAATATTCCCTGCTGCAGTTGTTGAAGAAAATAAAGATTGGAATCCAACTGCTACATTTGAAGCAACAGTTGTACCATTTCTTAAAGCATCAACTCCAACAGCAGTATTTTTATCTCCTGTTGTATTTTTATATAAAGCAGCTTGTCCTAATGCTGTATTTTCTGCACCAGTGGTATTATCTGATAAAGCATCATTACCAACGGCAGTGTTATCGTTAGCAGTTGTATTTGATTCTAAAGTACCTTTACCAATCGCAGTATTTTGTGTTCCAGTTGTGTTCATCACTAAGGCACTTCTTCCAATAGCAGTGTTATTAGAAGCTGTTGTGTTATTAGCAAGAGCTACACGACCTATCGCAACATTATTTAGTCCCGAAGTATTGTCCTGTAAGGCATTATAACCAATACTGACATTATCATGACCACTAACATTACTTAGTAAAGATTGATAACCTACTGCTACATTATTCTCTCCTGTTGTGTTTGCGTTTAAAGCGTTATAACCAACTGCTGTGTTATTAGATGCGGTAGTGTTTAGTTGTAGAGCAAAAGTTCCTAAAGCAGTGTTAGCAGTTCCACTTGTATTTGCAAATAATGTATCACGACCAACTCCTGTGTTATTAGAAGCAGTTGAGTTGTTTAAAGCTCTCATGCCAACAGCTACATTATTAGCTCCTGATTGATTTGTAGATAAACTATAATATCCAACAGCAGTATTATTAAGGGCTGTTGTATTTGATAGTAGAGCATAAGTACCAACCGCTACGTTCTCAGATCCCGAAGTGTTTGCTCTTAAAGAAGAATGTCCTACGGCTGTATTATTCTGTGCTGTAGTAACAGTTGTTAAAGATTCGTAACCTACGGCAGTGTTATTACTACCAGAAGTATTAGCGTCTAAAGCAAAAGCACCAATACCTGTATTTTGTAATCCATTTACGTTTGCTCCTAACGAGCCATAACCTAATCCAGTATTGTAACCTCCAGTTGTATTGGCATCTAAAGAAAAAGTACCGATACCAGTGTTTCCTGTTCCAGTTGTTGTAGCTCCTAAAGCAGCATAACCAAATCCTGCATTATGGTTACCTGTAGTATTAGCATCTAACGTAAACGCACCTACTGCGGTATTGTTAGTGCCAGTTGTGTTTGATAGTAAGGCATCATCTCCCATTGCTGTGTTGTTAGATGCAGTAGTGTTTCCGTACAAAGCATTTTTTCCAACTGCTGTGTTTGATGCTCCTGTTGTATTTTGACCTAAACTATTTACACCAACTGCTACGTTATCACTTGCTGAAGTATTAGCAGACAAAGAACCAACACCTACAGCCGTATTAGAAAATCCACTTGTATTCGCATCTAAAGCTTGAGCTCCTATAGCTGTACAAGATCCTCCAGTTGTGTTTGCGAATAAAGCACTCCTACCAACGGCGGTATTATTACTTGCTGTAGTGTTGTTTTCTAATGCTCTAGAACCAACCGCTACGTTGTCTTGTCCAGATGTATTAAGTGGTAACGTATTAAAACCTACACCAACGTTATTATTAGAAGTAACTGATTTTAAAGATTGATAACCAATAGCTGTATTACCACCACCTCCAGAACCATTTGCTATAGCTTGTTCACCAACCGCAGTGTTATTATCTCCTGTTTGTATTTGTTTTCCTGCTTGATAACCTATTGCTGTGTTACTACTTCCAGAAGTTATGCTGTTACCAGCTTCAGTACCTAAAACAGAGTTTTTATCTCCTGTAGTAAGGTTTCTCATTGCAGAGGCACCTACAGCCGTGTTTTCACTACCTGTTCCAGTTAAGAAATTTTCAACTCCTAAACTTGTATTTTTATTTGCTGCAGCAAGAACAACACCACTCCTTGAACCTATTATTGTGTTACTAATTCCAGTAGTAATTCCGTAACCAGCTATCTGACCTACAGCAGTATTGTTTTGACCTGTGGTGTTTAGAAGTAAAGACTGATTACCAACTGCTGTATTATTATTTGCAGTTGTATTTGCTTTTAAAGATTGATAACCTACAGCTACGTTATTAGTTCCTGTTGTGTTTACTAATAGAGAGTAAAAACCAGCAGCAGTATTGTTACTAGCAGTTGTCGCTGTATTTAAAGATCCTGTTCCTATAGCAACGTTACTATTACCTGTAGTATTTTTAGCTAAAGCACCTGATCCCAGACCAGTATTATAAGATCCTTCAGTATTATCATTTAAAGCATCATAACCTATACCTGTATTTTGAGTACCAGTTGTATTTAAAAACAATGTACCTTGACCTACAGCAGTATTTAAACCTCCAGTTGTGTTAGCTCGTAAAGCACTGTTACCTACAGCAGTGTTAAAATTTGCAGATGTATTTGCTTTTAAACTTTCGTATCCTATAGCTATATTTGCACTACCAGTTGTGTTTGCTGATAAACTTTCACGACCCATTGCAACATTACTACCACCTGTGGTGTTAGCATCTAAAGCTAAAGCACCAACGGCTGTGTTATTAATTCCAGTTGTATTTGCCGTAAGTGCATCTAGACCTATTCCAATATTGTAGTATCCAGTAGTGTTTGCTAGTAAAGCGTCTTTACCTAAAGCTGTGTTAGCAGCACCAGTTGTGTTTGAGTATAAAGCATAATGACCAATAGCAGTATTATCACTTGCTGTCGTGTTGCTGTATGCAGCATTTCTACCAACAGCTACATTATTAGCCCCAGTAGAATTTGTTTCTAATGCACTTCTACCAACAGCTACGTTATTACCCCCAGTGGTATTTCCAAATAAAGCATTAGTGCCTATTGCAATAATGCTAGAACCTGAAGTATTTGTGTAGGCTGCATGATAACCCATTGCTACGTTATTACTAGCAGTAGTATTATTTGGTAAACATTGAAAACCAACAGCCACATTAGAACCGCCAGTTGTGTTGTCATATAAAGCTTCTTGACCAACTGCTACGTTTTTACTGCCAGTAGTATTCCTTAAAGCACCCCAACCAAAGGCTGAGTTACCACTTGCAGTTGTGGCTGCTCTTAATGCTTGGTAACCTATAGCAGTTTGATAACTACTAGTGGCATTTTTTAAAGACTCATATCCTAAAGCAGTATTCTGTATTCCAGTAGTGTTAGATTGTAATGCTTGATAACCTACAGCAGTGTTTGACCCTCCAGTTGTGTTTGTTGTTAAAGCCTGAGTACCTACAGCTACGTTATAAAATGCGTTAGTATTAGCATCTAAAGCTGCAGCACCTACTGCTACGTTTGAACCTCCAGTTGTGTTTTGGTTCATTGAACCATTACCAACTGCAACGTTATTTTGTCCAGTAGTATTAAATTGCAGTGGCCCTGATGCTCCAACAGCAGTGTTGTTTTGACCAGTGGTATTAGTTAGTAAAGCAAATTGTCCTACGGCAGTATTTGCAAAAGAAGTTGTAGTATTTTGTAAAGCAGCATAACCCACACCAGTGTTGCTACCACCAGATGTAACAGCTGATAAAGAATTTTTACCAATAGCTGTATTTCCATTACCTGTAACAGCAGCATCTAAAGCACTCTCTCCAAGAACAGTATTATTAGAAACAGAGTTTGCACCTTTACCAACAGTAACTCCGTTTATGGTTGCGTCTGCTGATATTTGTACGTTACCAGCAGAAGTTACAGTTAAACGGTCAGTAATACCTCCTGTTGCTAAATGAATAGCTTGGCCACTTTCCGTTTGTATTTTCAGATCACCATTAGATTGGGTATATATTAATGCTTTTCTTGTATCATTTTTAGAAAAAGCAAGTACACCTCCGTTAGTGCTGCTGTTTAAAGTAAGAGTGTTATAACCACTATTAGTATTAGGGTTTGTTGTACCTATACCAACATTACTTGAAGTTGTTAATTGACCCGAAACATCTACCCCAGTTGAAGTTGTTTGTAACTTTATAGACCCGTCATATCTTAATTGTACTGCTCCATCTTGAATAACATTAACCATATTGTCGCCATTAGCAGCCTGAATATTAACTTGACTTGCTCTAATATTTAGTGGGCCTGTACCTGTTTCTAAAAGAAATGACTGACTTCCATCGTGATAAATTTTAAGATCCGCCGAATCGCCTATCCTTAACATTTTATTATCAGGTAAGGCAATACTCTCGCTACTTGTCCAGCTGTCACCAGCAGATAACCACTGGAAGGTCTTATCTGTCGCACCCTTTAATGTAATACCACCACCATCAGCAGTAGTATCGGTAGGAGTTGATACCTTGCCTAGTTCAATATTTTTATCTTCAACTGTAAGCGTAGTCGTATCAATAGTTGTGGTCGTTCCAGAAACGGTCATGTTTCCGCTTACTGTCAGATTACCCGTAACATCAAGACCACTACTAATATCAACATGATCTAATAAATCAATATGACCATCATTCTTAACAATTATTTTTCCTGACCCTGCAGATCTAATTTTAAATTCCCCTGCTGAAACCACTACATCATAATCTGGGTCGGCATCTGATTCTGTTAAGGTTATTGTTGGGCGATTGCTAGTTATTGTTAAATGTCCACTTGTTACTAAATCTTGCGATCCAAAATTAGGATTAATCTTCGTACCAGCTATCGCAGCATTAGCACTAATGTCAGCATTAACAATACTAAGGTCAGATATGTTTGCACTGGTAACTGTAATTGCTGTAGGTAAAGCACCTGTAGCAAGTTTTGTTAAAGCAATCGCAGCACTGGCATTTATATCCGCATCTACAATCGCTCCATCGGCTATTTTGGCACTTGTTATCGCATTATTAACAACAGTTAAAGCAGCCCCACTACCCGATACAGCTATATCTCCATACGTTCCATCAGCAAAAGCAGGACCTTGAGGACCCTGAGTTTTTACAGTAACAACACGGGTTTCTCCGTTTACTGTAACTGTATTTTTTGTAGTTGTAACATTAACTGAAGTCATGCGGTGTATCCTTCACTTACATATATAGTACCCTCTAAATAATATTCTTTCGACCCCGAAGGAGCAGTTAATAAAACATCATATTTTAAAATATCAGGAGTAAATGTAGCTGTTTGTGTGTCTGTCAACGCTATAGAAACAGAACCAGCAGCACGATCAGTATAAGTTGTTGTAAAATCTGCATATTTTGTGGTGCGTGTTTCTTCCCAAACCTGTGCTTCTACTGTATATCCAGTTAAATTTATCGCTGCATCATTGCTATCTTTAAATAACAGAGGAATACTATGATCTGATCTACGCTGTAACGTAAAATTGTATGTACCAGGTTGAATTGCCATAATTAAAACTTAATAATGTACATCATAGCCACGTTTCTTGGTCTACTTTCATTACCACCATCAAGGCCAATGCTAACGGAAACTGATAATCCTGTGTTTGCGTGGTGTAAAATATCTCTATTACCAAGTGGCCCTAAACCCTGCCCACTACCACTACCATAATTACCTAAAGCTCTGTCATTAACAGCGATACTATGCCCAAGGCCTGATTGTGGGAAATGTTCATGACCAGGATCAGTAATATTTGTAGATGCTGTGTGGTTGTGTGATGAGTTTTGTGCACCTTGTCCTGACAACATACTTCTACCACTATCTACATTTCTTCCGTTATCAAAACCTCTTACAAACTCACCTCTTAAATCAGGTAAATTTGCACCTACAAGTGCTCGTAACGGAGCAAAGTCCGCAGTAATTCCTTGAACTGTACCCGTTCCATTTGGTAGAGCATCACCATTACATTCTAAATAACCAGATGGTATAGATGTATGAGCAATACAAAAAACAGCCCCTATAGGTACTACGTTCACAGTACTAAATTCAAGTTCTGCATTGGTAGCACTATGATTTGAACTGGAAACAGATAAAAGTTGTCCAGGTGTTCCTGTAGTAGCAGGTAAAGTGAATGTTCTATTATCACCAACAGAAGTAGGTGATTTTAAAGCGACAAAAGGAGCACCACTTGAATCTTGAAATCTTATTGGTAATCCATTATTCATATCTAAACCATTGTCACTAATTTCTACTCTTTCCACACCAGCAGTTGCAAAACCTATAGTGTTTGATCCGACTCTAAATATACCTGTGCTTGCATCTCCATCAAATGCTATAGCTGGAGCACCTGCTCCTGCACTATCATCAGCTAAAAGCTGACCTGTCATCGTACCACCTGCTCTTGGTAGAAGTCCTAAATTTGCAGAATCGACAGATCCTATGGTAACAAAAGCATTATTAGCTGCATTTCTTATTTTTAAATTATTGCTATCTGCTGTATCAACATATGGCATAAAAGCTGCTGTATTGCTTGGATCAGAACCACCACTGTTTAAAGTTTTTATCGCATCAAATACCGCATTAAGGTCACTTCTTACAGAAGCACCTGACGCATTAGCTATATTGTAGTCCGATACCTGACTCATTTAGAGAATACTTTTCTCCATATTACACCCCTTTACCATATCCTACAGCAGAAAAAGTAAAAGTCCTATCAACGAAACTTGAACCATTTTTAATATTCACAGTAAATCCTGTCCCAGAAACACTGGTTATAGTAAAGAAATCACCTGATTGTGCATTTTGAATTGTTATACCAATAGAAGGTAAAAACGCATTTGCTCCACCTAAACCAGTAGCTCCTGTAAAAAATGGCGTTCCAAAAGTAACTACTTTTGCTGCTGGATTTCCGCTCCCGTCTAAATTATTTTGCGGTGCGGTAGAAGTGCTACCTCCTGTCTGATAATTCTGTTCCGTCCTTGATTGAAACTCTGCTGTAAAACCTGCTTGCTGCACGTTCATATTTTGTGAAACGTTAGTTGTTTCTAAAATTAATTTAAACTTAAATCTACGACCTTTAAATGTTCCATTAGCAAAGTTATTGAACGAACCAAAACTACCTGATGCTGTCTGTGATGTAGCAACTTGTATCTGACAGTTTGCTTCATTAGCAGCTGGGCCGTCAAAATTACCATCATTAGCATAATCATCCCAAAAAGACCCACTAGGAATAATGGTTTCTATGTCTGTACCAATTACAAAACCAACAGAACGTATAACCCTTTTTAAATCAAGAGAAAATACAGCACCTAAATCTAAAACATCTTTAAAAGCATATTCTCCTGTTGCATTTGTAGCTGGATTAGAAAGTTGTAACGCACTGGCTGTAGTATTAAATGTTGTATTAGTGTCTACTCCTTGGAACGGAGGGCTATCTAAATCCTCTCTATCCTGCAAAATAACTTGTGCATCAATTAAATCTGGTAAATCTTGAATTATACTTGCTTCTCCTGTACTAAAATTGCCTTGGTCATCTTGAAACTTAAGAATATATTCACCGTCTAAAGAAGGAACAACAACATCTGTAGTATTACCAGCTAACGCAGTAACAAGATCAACGGAGTTTTGAAACGTACCAGTGCCATCAGTTAAATTACTATGCCTTACATAAACTCTTCCACCATGTAAAACATCAGGATCTACAGCTTTTGTCCATCTAAGTCTTACTAACTTATTAGTAATAGGCTCCATAGATAAATTCAAAACATCACCAGGTGGTTCTGTTTTACCAACAGCATTAAAAGTAAGATCAGAAGATGTAGCAGATAATTTTAAGGCGGCATTATACGAATACACTTTAAATTCATAAGTTCCAGCTTCAGTATTTAATAATTCAAAATCAGGTCTAAAAACAATTTGACTTACCCAGTTTGTATTATTAAATCTGTACTGAACAAGATATTGGCTTACACCTGTAACTGAAATCCAAGATAAAATCAATTTTGATACTGCAAGAGCATTTATTACAACGATTCTTTCTGATGCCTGTAAGTTTGATGGAGGACTTTTTGGTTCGTTTAATAAAGATATATTTCTTACAGGTAAACTAATTCCAGATTCAATATTTGCATACTTTCCATCAATATAAGTTAATGCAGTAATGGCATAGTTAATACCATCTTGTTCTTCAACACTTATAACTCTAAATGTTTGTGCTTCTAAAGTAGAACTTTGTAGCAACCATATAGCATTTGCATTTGGTGCTGCCGATAAAGCTGAATCTAATGTTATAACTGCACTAGATATACTTATTACATTTTTAGTTTCTACTGTCCCATTAGGCAAAATAACGCTACATTTTTTATTTGATCCAGTGAATGTATCTAAATCTGTTATGTTATCTACAGTAATTTGAGTTGTAGTTGCAGATTTAATTCTTCCTGATCTTCTTTCTCCACCACGCACAGGATCATTTACAGAAATAACAGATCCAGGTCTCACTATCGCACCAGCATCTATTGAAGTTGTAAAACTAATAACTTCAGACTCATTCTGTTCACTAAATAGTATTGCTTTGCCTAATCTCTGAGCTTGACCACGGGAAGTACAGGCAAATGCTTTTACATCTTTCTTTACTATTCCAAGTTTTGCTTGTGCAGCAGTATCCTCTACAACTTCATAATCTATTTCTCTGCTATCCATATTGAAATAACTAACAGAAACTACAGAATGTCTTTGTTTTAAACTGCTACCAGAATAAGAAAAACCGCCTTCACCTACGTTTGCCAAACTAAATAAATAGCTAGGATCTGTCGGGCTATCTTGAGTGATAGTTACAGAACCCTCAGACCATATAGGGAAACATCTCATGACGCCAGCTAATTCATTTATTAATTGATACGCTTCCATAGATCCTTGTAAATTTACGTTACAACTGAATCTAGCTTCCTGTCCTCCAAATCCATCTGATACTAACCCATTTGCGTATCTACTAGCTGCTACAAAACTAAATAAATCTAAATTACTGTCTGTAATATGCGTTCCAAATCCGTACCTTTCGGTGGTTAATAAATCAAGAAGTATCATTGCAGGACAAGAACACCAAACAGCAGCACCCATTGTTCCATTAAAGATATAGCCACTTGGATAAATTATCCTTCCTGTTTGCAAATCAACAGAGGGTGTACCAGATCCACCTGCACCTGCACCAGGGATTCTTACTTTTACACCACGAATACGAAAAGCTCTTTTTGGTATGGAACTAAACTGTTCAGAATCTATCCTTAGATTTGTATAAGCACTATTTAAATATCTTTGTTTATCATCAACAATTTCACCAAGACTTGTCCAAGTAAAAGCATCAATAAGATTAGAAGATGTACTGTCTGCTGTAACTCTTACGACTCTAATATCTACAGGAAATGACCCACTAATATTTACACGATATTCTTTTTGGTACGCATCAGCAGTTCTACCTGTAATGGTGTCTGAAATTACATCGCTGAAACCGCCACTATTATATTGAATCTGTATTTTTAGTTGAACAGATGAACCAAGTAAATCTCCTTCATCCGTAGCTTTTTGTAATTGTGGAAATGTTATTGTTACTTTTGCAGCATCAACATTGGTATTTGTTATTTGACGAGTAACAGGGGAAGAATTAGTTACTGTCACTCCTACATTTGTTAATGATTGACTACTTTCAATACCTGGAATATGCTCTTGGTTTGATGTTCCAAAACGAGGTGTAAATCCTACATTTTGAAAATTAAAATCTGCTGTTCCAGGGTTTGTATTATTGGCACTAGCGTTAAGAATAGGGGTATCGTTTAAAAATATATCTTTTAATGATGCGTTGTGATATTCTATAGATCCTTTTGAAATCCCTTGTTTTGATGGAGTAGCAAAACCTTCTATTTCACCTTCAGATAATAAATCTTGGATCGTAGCAAATTGTCTACTATTTAAAGTATCAGGTGCTCTAGTTGGTTTCGGAGGTGGAGGAGGAGGGCCACCAGAACCTCTAATAATTTTATCTGTCATGCTTGTACCTGATTAGTGTCAATACCAGCAGAGATAACAACTGACCCTGTTACTATCTCACCATAAACTATTGGGTGAGAAGTACCAGCCCTAGATGTATTCTGAACACCAGAAAAACTAAATGATATTCTTGGATCTTCTTCATTGTTAAAATCTTGTGGTTGAGGTAAAGGAAATAACATTTGACTTACACCCTGTAAAGTCAATGCAATACCAATATTACCTATTGCTGCTTGAAATCCACTAAATCCTTTTGCTGCTGAAAATCCCAACCCACTAAAATTGGCACCAGGCATTGCAAATGCTAATCCAATCATTGCTACTCCTAATAAAGTTCTACCTAAACCTCCACCTGCACCAGCAATAACAGGAACAATACTTATATCTGATTGTCCTATCGGATTATGTATATCTTCTTCTCCTATTTCATAATCATCAACAAGCACTTTATAATATCTATCTGCCATATGTGCTTCTAACTTTGGAAAGTTGCTAACAAGAAAACGTATAGCATCGGCAGTAGAATTTATTACAGCATCTAATTCTTTATGACCTACAAAGTCAGCTAATTCTCCATAAAGTTTAACTTTTCTGAGCATAGCGATACCTCTTACCAGTACATTTTAACAACCACTCAGAATATGGCTCTCTACAAGATAGTCTATCTGCTAAATGATGTAAAACCATATCTCCAAGAAAAATAGCTACATGATTTAAAGTTGGGTGCATTATTGACATCAATAATACATCTCCTTCTTCACATGGTTCGTCTGATCTAAGTTCTCTAAAACCTGTTCGCCACGCATAATTTTCAAACAAAGGATTTTCTAAAAATTCTTGTGGTGTCATAGTTCTTGCATAATCTTTTAACTCAATACCTTTCTCTTGTTTATACCAATCGACAACTAAACTCCAACAATCAGTAACACCCCAAACCCAAGGTCTACCTAATAAATCTGGAACGTAACCTTCTGGCTTGCACTCACCCCATTCTTCTGTTTTAGGATTAACAATATGCCAAGGTAATTTACTATGCTCACAACTTATACGATCAGCTTGACTTGGTATTGGTGGTGTTGATGGGTGACTATGAACAACAGCAACAATATCTCCTAAATTATCAGCCTTTACATAATCTTCTGGATTTAAAATAAACTCTTGATGATTTGTTATAGCTAAATTTTGACAGGGGTAATATTTTTGTTTGCCTCTAATATTTAATAAAAGTCCTACAGCTTCTTTAGGATCTTGGTCTTTCGCATGAACCAATGCATCATCTCTCCAACTCATTGATTAAACGTACCAATGCTAGGGAATAACGCACGAGTGCATTGACGTTTAGGTGCACGAACTCCAGCCATATCAATAGCTCCTGCTAATTCAAATTCTACTACATCTCTATTTTCTGCTGCTTTTCTATCTACTGTATAAACTTGACGTTTAAACTCTGCTGTAGGATCAGGTGTTCCTAAAGGATTACTACCACCACTAAAATTTGCAGCATCAAGAAATCTTGCCATTGTTCTTATTCTTGTAACAGTAGCACCTGTTAAGTCATTTCCTGCGGTTGTTGAATTGACAGTAAGAAGAATTGCAGATATGGTTCCAAGTGCATTACTGACAATAAGTTTTGGTCTTGGAATCTGACCACGTTGATATGCAAATCCTGTAGCTTCTATAGGAAATCTAAGATAAGAATTACCAGCCCAAACTATTTCACCATTTGCATTAAGGTTAGATCCAGAATGAAATCTATAAATTGTAGTCGCACCATGTAAAGAGTTGTCTAGCTGTAATGTAAAAAGTTCAATAATTGCAGAAGGATTTATCTTTTGAACTTCACTAAATACAGGATCAGTACTCATGGTTCAAACACCTCCCTAAATGTTGCCTGTATTGTTGCTCTGTTTAGATATGGAATTGATTTAGACCATGACTCACATACAAATTTAGATGAACTAGCCTCTCCTGGTGGAGTAAAATCAAAGCTAGCACTATCATTTGCTCTTGCATCTAAAAATGTTTCTATAGTATCTGCATCTGTTTCTGACACATTAAAAGTAAATGTAAATATCTTTGGATTTTGATGTTGAGCTAAACCAAATAATATTCTATGTTCATAGCCATCAGCAAAACGTACTGTTCTAGTATTGGGTGCGGATCTTTTTTGTTGTCCGTATGTTGGAGTAATTGAAGGAAAAGTAGCCATTATGCAAGTAAACCTCCAGGTCTTTTCTGTTGTACTAATTCAGATTGTACCGCTACAGATATAAGACGACCAAGTTCTCTACCTTGTTGTTCATCACCTTCAACAGAAGAACCAGTTGCATCTACATTAACTATCACAGTAGCACCACCACCAAGGGCATGATTTGGTGTAATCATTCCTGATACACCTGGGCTAAACATTTCAGGACCACGTTCTCCTACTAAATAACTTCCTCCTTTCATAACTGGTCCACCTTCTGCCCTAACACCAGTGCCTCTTACTCTATTTAAAGAGGGTCTTGAATATCCACTAAACCCAACAGGATTACTAGGAATACCTGTGGCAGCAACACTCGTATTGGTAGCTCTTGACAAAGGATTTCCTAAAGGTCCTAAACCCATCATGCTTTGAAAAATACCAAAAATACCACTTCTTATTTGTGCAGCTAACATTTGTGCTGCCATATCTAAGAAATGATCTGCTGTTCTGTTAAATAGATTTCTAAGTGCATCTTGAGCCGTCATAGAACCACGAACGATTCCTTTGAATGATTCAGAAAAACTTGCTCCAATACTTTTACCAAGAGCATCAACTTGAAATAGAGCATCAGATAACTTTTTCATTTCATCAATCGGTGCTTTAAGTATTGCTTGTTTTCTAAGTTCTTCCGTTCTTCTTATTTGTAATTCTAAAATAGTTTTTGCATTGTTAATTTCTTGTTGGATTTTTAACTCTTCTTCTGCTCTCTGTTCTTTTCTTATCTTTCTTAAACGACCTTCGGCTCCTACTCGTTCTTTGGTTATAAAATTTAATTCTTTGTTTTTTTCAATAGTCAATTCTAATATTTTATTTTCTGCTGCTCTCGCTCCTTGTGCATCTAAAATTTGTAATACAAGTCCTGCTTGTTCAAATCCTAAATCTTTAGTAATTTGATCCATCTGATTTAAAATTGCAGCATTATCTTTTAAACCAGCAAGCATATTAAAAGTAGCTTCATCACCAAATACTTTTAATAACGAAATACGAGCAGCAGCACCAAATTGTTCAAATGCTTTTAATGCTTCCAATGCTTCTTCTTTAGTCATACGCATAGATTTAGCAAATTCTTTTATCTGTCCTGCTGTAAATTGAGACTGACCTCCTGTTGCTGCTATTGATCTGTTTAGTTCTTTTATTGCCTTATTAAATTCTCTAGCTTTATCTATCTGTGCAGCAACAGCAGTGGCAGCAATAGAAGCAGCAAAACCACCACCTGGTGCGAGTGCTCCTCCAATACCACCTGCAATACCTCCAAGTACAGAACTTAAACCACCAGCTCCGAACAATAAAGGAAAGCCTCCACCAATTAGTGCACTACCCGCACCACCTTTTAATCTGCCCATCGCACCACCTGGCATAGAAAAAGGCCCACCTTGTGCTTGAGCACCAAATCCTAATCTAGCTGATAAAGTTTGTCTTGGACCTATCTGACCACCTGCTACTCCAAAATTACCACCAGGCAAAAAACCTTGAGTTGTAACAGCTTGTGATTGCCCTGCTAAAAATATAGCTTGCTCTTGATTTATTTGTTTTCTCAATCGCCTTTCTTCTCTTAAGCGTCTTAATCTTGCAGCTTCGGCATCTCTTTCTGTTTTATTAGCCTGTTTTCTAGCTTGGTTGAGATCAAATGTTGATTTAGATTGTTCTTGACGCACCATGCGTTCTGCTTCTGCTAATTGAACCAATGAAGTTCTATAAGCATCAGTACCCCTTGCTGCTGTTAAAAAATTTGTTTTGGCTTTAGCTAATACAGAATTTAATTTAACCAAACTTGGTGCCATTCCTTTTGCACCATTTTCAAACTTTTTTAACTCTTTATTAGATAACTTTACGTCTTTAACTGTCTGCTTAATGCTTTTATTAAATGCTTTAAGCTGTTGTGCTCTTACTTTTACATCTAAATTGACATCATAATTAGCCACTTTTTATAAAAACAGAAACATTTATTTTATTGTACCTCTTTTTCCTCTCAAAGCATTTTTTGTCTGTGCCCTCTTCTGTTCTTTGTCATGTTCTTCATGCTCTAACTCAAAAAAAGCAGCCCAACCAATCATTTCCTCTTTTGTCATTTCTCGACAAATTTCTGAAACTGTTTTATGTAATGCTTTAGCTAATGTAAAAATAAATCTCCAATCATTACTCGCTTTTTAAATCGGCTTTAGCCTCGTCCACCCCCTTCTCTCCTGCATTTATCATTGCTACTTGAATTTGCTCTAATATTGATGCCTCTACTTCTCTTCTAAGACTTGCCTTATCTCCATCTTGAAAAATTCTATTACCTTCCTTATCAAGAGATTTTGTAATCATTAACTGTAATGAATAATCATTAAAATTATCAATTAAATTACCACCTGCCTGTTTTATAATTATTTCTCTTTCAGCAAGTGTAAGTGGATGCCAATAAACAGTAAAAATAACTGCACCATTTTTAACAACATCATGTGTATATAACTGTGAAACACCAAAATTGGTTTTTAAAAGTTCGATTGCTCTAGTCATAAAATAAGTATTGCTACTTTATTATACTAGGCATTAGTAGAGAATTGGCAAGATATTACGCCCACAAAATGACTTCTATCTTCGATTTCAAGCATTGTAGGCCCGTTTATATCCTGTACTCTTGGCTTTACACTAAAAGTATCTACATAAGTAGAAGCATTTACAGAAGTTAGTCCATTAATTACGCTTTCAGCTATAGCGGATAAATCTTTTGTTCCTTTACTTTTTGGAACGTAAATATTACATTGAATAACACCAGAATAATAATCTGAACTAGCTCCTTGATTTTGTAATGTTGATTGAGTGTAATTGATCATCATCATCACATATTTTTTAGTTTTACCCGAAGTTGTAAAAGTAACATTGTCATAAACCATAGAAACAGTTGGGTCTACGTCTGTTACTGCATCTGTAACTGCCTTTTCAAATGCTGCTCTTGTTTTTACTAAAGTCATAATTTAAAACTCAGTGTAAGCCTGTCCACCTGTACCTTCGTCAGATAAACCTCTTGTTTGTCTTGATGCTATAAATAGTTTACCTTCTTTCATTGTTTCTTTTATAAGTTTCCCAAGTTCTCCCTGTATAAAATATTGAACTTTACCTCTCTCTAAAGCGTAGGCTGCATATTTAGCTCTATTACCAATAAACACTGGTCGTTTATAATTAAATGTTTTATCAACTTTAAATCTTGGTTGAACTTTAGGTGCAACGGGAGGTCTTTTTTTGCCTTCTTTTGCTAATTTAGCCCAAGGTTGAAATTTATATACATCATCTTTTGCTCTTACACCCATTGTCTGAGCTTTCCAACTCGATGCAAAAAATCCAGTATAAACAGGACTTCTTTTTTTTGTAGATAAACTTCGATGTATTTTTCTTATAAGTTTATTAAAATCAGCATTTAATTGAGCGTCTAAATCTTTATTTGGATTACTTTTTAAAAGATCTTTAGCCATTAGAACCGCACCAATACTGTAAATAAATAAATCTGCCCACCTTTTCTAGTGTCTATGTCATAAATCTGTGCTGTTCTTATTTCTCCCGCATATGTAAGCTGTATCTCATCATCAAAATCAACTTGATTATTACCAATCAAATCGGGAGTGATATACAATTTTGCCTGTCTAATCTCTTTACCTTCGTCATCTTCAGATTTAATAAATTCTATAGGTACTTTTAAATTTAAATAAGTAGTATCAATAGTAATTTGCTCAGAGGTATCAATGTTATAACTGGATCTGCCTTTTTTTACATAATTTATAGTGGCATCTAAAGAACTACCTAAATCAGCTACTACCTGCTTAGCTACGCTTTTTAAAAGTGAATCTAATTGTCCTGCCATCAGCCTCTAACTACCCTCATCTGAAAAGCACCTGCTCCACCTAACATATATGCTCCAAGATAACTTTGTAACCAAGGGTAGACATCAAGAATATTATTAACAGAACCAGTTCCCTGACTATCGGTATTATATTTTACTTGAATATCTCCTAATTTAACTTCTTCAAAATTACCATCTTTACCTGTAGTGCCTGTAATTGCATCAGTATCATTTGCCAATGCTCTAGCTAGTTCATACTGTGCATATTTAATATTGTTTGGAATAGTCGTACAAGCTAATTCAACATCATCAACTTTATAATTATTTCTAGGAAATTTAAGTGCCTGTCCATTGTCACATCTGTCTCCGTAATAAACCAAAGTATCAATCCATCTTGTAGCTGCAATCAATGCTCTATTCTTTTGATCATCAGTTTTATTAGTCCAAGTGCTTGAATCTGGTACAGTTTCAAAATATGTATTAGCTTCTGCCAATGTGACATAGCTATTTGCAGTAGCACTTGATAATGTTGCTGTTATAGTAGCTGCCACGATCGAAA
>VTLG01002564.1_pt1 | contig 25442 bp, 40 predicted proteins | sample 4694571 | NCBI WGS metagenome assembly VTLG01 (sample SAMN12604809, study PRJNA352737) | marine metagenome | biome: ENVO:00000447; feature: ENVO:00000209|ENVO:00000569|ENVO:01000036; material: ENVO:00002151; isolation source: viral sequences binned using virsorter ...
ACGCTGATGGTATAAAAACCAATCAAGTTATTAGCGACAAGCTGATTAACGGACAGTATCAGACGTTAAGTAGCGGTTTAGAAATAAGATTTTCTGGTTCTGCGGATAACTCTGCGGCAACCTTAAACGATGAGTGGGAAATAGAGGTATTTGGGCGCACTGAGCACGTTGATAGCAGTAGCTCGATACGTTCCACTCACATGAGCCGAAGATTTGGATAAACGAATTGCAGTATTGTGATTCTGATATGCAAATTCAAGGTTGATAAATGGTAATCTCTTTTGAAAATGTATTTAAGGACAAGATTCTTGATACAATAAGAAGTTTCTTAAATACAGAGTTTACTGGAACGATTCCTGTTTATACAGGAAGCTTTAAGAACATGGGCAGTCAGTCTATTAGGCTCACTCCTGTGGGGAATGACCTCGTTGAGAATTTATCGACAGGGGAAATTCGAGAGTATATCGTTGAAGTGGCTTACTATTTCAAAGAGAAATCCGTTAAGAGAGATACTTGGGAACATATACTTCGTCAGATATCTCGCACAGAGAATTTGTTTAATGACAATTTGAATAACACCTACTTTAATGGGCGTTTAGTTAGTATGCGAATCAACGAATTAGAAGATGAGGAAGCAGAAATTGAAGGCTTAAACGCAGTTAAGTGGGAGTTTAGAGCGATGTTTTTAAGTAACGTATCTTAAAGAACTAATAGTAGGAGTAGGATATGAAAGTACAATTAAAAGATAAAAGTTCTAATTTGCCGAACTGTTGGAAACAATGTGGAGTAAGCAAAGAAGAATGGGACAAATTACAAGAAGGTAAAGAAATTGATGTTAAAACCATAGTTGTTGGGATTGAACATTTGGTAAAAAACACAGCTTCTTCAAACGCAAAGAAAGGAGATAAATAATGGCAACAGGTATATCGTCTTCACCAAAGGAGTATTCGTGTTGGATAATAAATGAATCAACAGCAGGAACTTCTGCTTTACACGCATCAAATATGTATCAACTGGACGTAGATTCGGTTGGGTTCCCATCTTTGAATGTAAATCAAGCTTTAGATGTTAGGTCAGGGCTTGGGAGAACTTTTAAAGATGAAGATTTTTTTCAAGATAATAAAGCAAGGGTTGTAGAATTATCTTTATCGGGAACATTACACAACGATGCTGGTCATTTAATTTTATTGAGAAACATTGCCAATGATTATTCTGGCGATGTTGATGTGGCAACGGGGCTTCAACCTCCAACCATAAAATATGGGGCGGCACTTACCACGACAGGAGATACTTTTACAGTAGTGATTAAGGGAGTAGACCCAACTGTTGGCGCTGGTGTTAATCTCGATGATAGTAAAAACTATGTTTTTTCTGGATGTGTTTGCACAAGCTTCGCAATTTCGGCTGACATGGGAACAGAGGGTGGAAGATATAAATTCTCTGCTACAGTTCAGACGGGATATGTACCAAACCTTAATGAGGTTAGCCCAAGAAATGGTATTGGTAGTAATAACTATGCGAATACGACTGATACTACTCTTGCATCAACATCAGGGCATTTGGTTTACAATTTATCTTGCATTATGAGCTCATTCACTTGCACAATAGATTACCCTGCTGTTTTTGTGGGGCTTACTTCTAATGGATTTGATGTTGTTAATAGGGGTGCTGAATGTGCAGTTACTGTTGATGCCCAGATAAAATTAGATGATGTAACAAAGGGGCTTCCACATAGCTTTGATACTCAGTCTGCATATAACACTACAGATTCATTTAAGGTTGTAAATTCTGCGAACTATGGTATTGAAATAGAAAACATGGTTCTAACAGATGTTGCAATGTCTGAAGGTGATATAATGATGTTAGACTGCTCTTTGAAGTCCGTTGATGATGGCTCAGAATCTTTGGCAACTTTTGATGTGGCATAATAGTCTGGTCGAATAATTAATTAAGGAGTAAACATGAAACAAGTGACCTTATCAACTGGTAAAAAGGCGAAAATTAAGGAAATGTCAGTTGACGATATTGATTACTGTAACGATATCCCCGAATTAGTTTATAACGGGGATGAAGTAAAAACTATCAAGAACCTGTCTAAGGCAAGAACAGCTTGGCTTAGAAGAGGCGTTGATAAGTGTGATGATAACTTCATCAAACAAATGTCGGAGGAAGAAAAAACAGAGCTTTCTCTAAAAGTGCAGGAGAACCAAAATATGGGGGAAGAGAAACCCTCACCTTAGAACTTAATGTCTTAATAGACGGCAACTGTGAGGGTTGCCCATATCATGTTTATCCTTATACAGCGCAATCGCCTGTTATGGAAAACGGTAAGTACATCGAAAAGGATTTTCGCTCTGACGAAGACGTTTGGTCTGTAATAGATTCTATTATAGAAGAAACCAAAACGACTAACGAAGAACAGGGTAAAAGCTTTGATATAGCTAGGTCTGTATCAGCGCAGTTGCCCTTTTTTGCTTGTAAGAACATCTTATTAAACCAAGAAATACAAAACGATATATCTCGTTATGTTTATTGTGAAAAATTTAACGTACCCGCATATAGCGGAGCTTATGGCGACCAGCCAAATAAATGGATACAGAAGTCGATGATAATCGGAAACGCTGTAAACAAGAAGCAGAAAAAAGAATTAGGGAAGAAAAATGGCTGAAATATTAAAAAATAGAATACACTATGTCGTTGATGGCGATGATAAGGTTATAGCCGCACAGAAAAAAATTGAGAATAGTGCCAAAAAATTAGTTAAGAGCCAATCCGCCCTCGCTGATAGTTATAAAAAAACAAGCGTAGCAACAAGAAAGGCGGCTAAATCACAAAAAATATTAAACAAAGAACAGGATATAACATATAGGAACAATCGCAATCTATTGGGTTCGTTTTCTGTTCTAAGGTCTAAGCTTTTACTTGCCGCATTTGCCGCTGGGATGTTATCAAGAACGCTTGGTAAGTATGTAAACGCCGCCGCTGACGTAGAAGAAATAACGAATAAATTTAATGTTGTATTTGGTGAAGCCAGTGAGAGTGCTCACCAATTCGCAAGAACACTCAGTAGTTCAGTTGGAAGAGCAAGGTCGTCTCTCCTTGAAATGCTTTCTTCTCTACAGGACACTTTCGTGCCTCTCGGGTTTGCGAGGGATGCATCGGCTGACCTGTCAAAAGTTTTAACTAAGCTCTCAATAGATGTTGGAAGTTTTAATAATGCCGCTGACGATGACGTTATGCGGGCATTTCAATCTGCGATTGTTGGTAATCACGAAGCAGTAAGAAGCTTTGGAATTGTTTTAACAGAAGCAGAAATAAAGTCTCACGCCCTCCAAGAGGGAATAATAGATACTAATAGAGAGCTAACTTCACAAGAAAAAGTTTTAGCTAGGGTTTCTTTAATATACAACAGCACAACGGATGCTCACGGTGATGCGCTTAGAACGCAGGACAGTTACGCTAACAGCGTAAAAGCACTAAACGCACATCTTTTAACGCTGTCTGAGGTAATGGGTGTCATTCTTATGCCGATAGCTACAGACTTGGTTTCTGTAATGTCTGATTTAGTGAAGATGTTTACTGACACATCCAGATTAAAATCTTATACAATATCAATTATAGCGATAACCAATGCTCTAATCTTATACAGGATAGCAACAGCTAAAGCAACGATTGCGACTGTTGTGCTTAAGAGGGCAATGATGACCACTGGAATAGGTATCGCCGTTGTTCTTCTAGGCGAGTTTCTGACAAGAGTCGTATTCGCTAGAGAAGAACTAGAAGACTTAACATCTTCAACTATTACGTTTGAAGAGGCAATGGAAAACTTGAGAGCCTCAATAAAGGGGACTGTATATGCCATTGATGACCTGAATTATGCGGAATTAAATAAAGCGCTGGCGGCGGCGGAAACATCTCACGCAAATCTTTCTAAATTTATCGGAGAGGGTAGTAAAAAACTGAAGGAGAGAATCCTGTGGTACGAAGATTATATAAAAATCCTGAAAGAGACTATTGACCCAATAGAAAAAGTGATAAACGGTTTTAAAACCAAGATTGCTATTCTAAAGGCAGGAAGCGAAGTAGAAAAGGAAAGCATAAGAATCGCCGCACAAATGGGAGTGGAGGTTGAAAACCTTGACCCAACAGTTAAAAAATTGATAGAAGATTATATTAAGGAAAAAGAAGTATTAGATGCGGCTAATAAATCAAGGAAGGAAGCAATTAAATTAGCAAAGGATGAAAAAAAGGCGGCAGAAAAGCTGGCGGCTGAGAGAAAAAAAATTACGGAGGATTTTTATAAGTCTTTAGATGAAATGCGCATGAGCGATTTTGAACAGGGGGTCAAAGACCTTGACAATAAGATAAAATTATTTGAAGATGCTAAGATTTCGGAAATTGAAATACAAGAATATGTTAACGCTCGCATGGCAGAACTAAGCAAAGAAGAAATCGACAACGAAAGAAAGAAATTTGAGGAAAAAAATATACTTTATAACTCTTTCTTGGCTGGTTACGATGAGTTCGTAAATACAATGATTGATAAAGATTTGTCTGCCGAAGAAAGAAAGCAACGGATATTATTAGCAACAAGAGATTTCTTTGTTCGTATGCTTGGCGAAATGATAAAAGAAAAAATAAAACAAATTGTTCTTGAAGCTGTTATTGATAAAGCGGCAAAGGTAGAACAATTGGCTACGGTTAAAGCCATGTCAACAGCAGTTGCCACATCGTGGGCAACTCCAGCGCTTCTTTCCGCAGTTGCCACTGGAAGCACTTCTGTAGCGGCGGCGCTCACATCATTAGCCGCAGGAACCGTAACCGCCAAAGCTATGGCGGCTGGAGTGACCCTAGCAGAACATGGTTATGATGGAGTCGTTAATCGCCCGACAATGTTTCTAACTGGTGAAAAAAATAAACCAGAACACGTTAAGGTAACTCCCCTTAGTGGTTCTTCTGGTGGGCAAGGCGCACAGGGCGCTACGATTAATCTCAATATTTCAGGCGGAATTGTTCAGGAAGATTATATAAGAAACGAACTTCTTCCGGCGATTAATAAAGTAACATCTTTTAACTGATGCTTACTTTTGATTCAGGCTTATTAAGTTCACTTAAATTTGGAAACACAACTCCATTTTGGGTATTAAAGCTTTATTATAACGATGATACAACTGCGACAAATTTTATAGGCGTAAGCGATACTCATCGGGTTGACAGCGCTGATACTTATCACGGAATAGTATCTTCTTGGGGAAATTATCAGCAGTCATTGAGTTTCTTTAGTTTTTCCACGTCTACTGGAAATTTATCTATTAAACTTATCAACGCTGAACACAGTATTCAGGGGGGAAGATTTTCTGATTTATTAGCAACGAATAATTTCGCTAATAGAAAGTGGCAATTGTTTCAAAACACAAACGGTCTTTCTACTTTTGATACTGCCGCAAGGATGATTGGGACAGGCGTTATTTCTGGTGATATAAAGTATGATAATGAATTTGTATCGCTAACATTGTTAGATATGTCTAGCAGATATTATCATACTATTCCCCGCTCTACGGTAAACAGCACCGACCACACTAATGCACCAGATAAAAATTATACAAAACCAATTCCTATTGCTTATGGAGACTTCCATGAAAAGGATAGTATTGGGACAATACCGACAACTAATTTTGACCGTTTTATCAATTTTTATAAAGGCGCATTTCCAGCTATCGTTGTAGATGAGTGGAACGCTACTAATGCTCGGATTGAAGCGGCTTGCGATATTATGTCTATGCACACACTAGATGCTGATAACGTATATGGTCATTTTAAAAATTCCTACGCACATTGCGACACATCAACTATAACTGCAAATTCAGGTACTGTAACCGCTACTGGTGATGATTTTAGAGTTTATGTACCACTATTGAGCCACGCCACCTATGCGGCTGGAGGGGGAAGTGCGTGGAGTAATTATGCGCATACCATAAACGGAAATTTCGATGGTAATTATGTAACCCTTGCCGCAGATGACGAAGAGAAGAGTATTGGATGGAGAATACCAAAGATTGAAAAACTTGGAACATTAACATCGGTACATCTACTCATGTCTTTTAGTAATGGCACAGGTAATGCCAATCAAGGTTTTTATGTTTCTCCTGCTGATAATGGTTCTTCTTTGCAAGTAATAGTTGCATCTGGCAATGCTTTGTCTGGGGTAGACGGGGAACATATAGAAACAATTACTGGATTATATGGCGGAACTGATTCGGCGGAGTGGGATTTAGAGGACGATGTTTTTCTTGTCTTAGATGATGACGGCGGTAGTGGATGCTCTACTCGCATCTTAGAAGTCGGAATAATGATAGAATTTAAACCAGATAGCGGTGTAGAGACAAAAGTAGACCAAATACAAGAATTTTTTATGCCAGAAGAGGTGTTAGACCCTAAATACGATGCGGCGCTGGGAAAAGGAACAGTAGTGTATTCCAAGCGGAAAATAGTAACCTCAGCAGACGCAGTTATACCATCAATATCATCCTATTTGTTTTATAGTGGTAAGGGGAGAAAATATGGCGCTTGGATAGATACTGATACCGCAGGAAGCTCGGCAAGAACCAATGGGATTAATAAAGGTGCTTTAATTGAATCGCCGATTTATATTATAGAAGATTTGCTTCGTACTGAATGTGGTTTAATTACAAGCGGTACAACAACAAGTTCGGTTTCAAATGACTTAGTAGACTCTGGTGCGGCGTTCACGACTGCTATGGTTGGTCAGAGTTCATATAATTTTACCGATGGAACAAGTGCTTTTATTACAGCCAGAGAAAGCGCCACTGTTCTTTCTGTTGGAGCCGATGTATATGCAAGTGCTGAAGATTATTATATTTGCGGATTGACAGACGATGAGATAGACACTACAACTTTTGATACCGCTGGCAACACAGCCTCCAACGCTGGAAATGTGTATAATGCTTTAAATGGTGTGGCGACTACATCAGAGTGGGCTTTTTCTCAAATGAAATTCACAAATGTGCGTGACCTTATTGTGCGAATATCAAGGCAGTGTGGCGCTTATGTATTTATCAGCGGTACTGGGAAGTTTAAAATTAGGACACTACAGCAATCTGGTTACAGCGCAGACAAGGTGGTCAATTATAATGAAATTGTTTTAAACGATATAAGCCTTACGCCCCTTAACAATGTTCGCAACAACTTTGTTGTTAATTATCATAAGGATTATGCCAAAGACCAATATCAAGCAACCGCCACCGCTTCTGACGCTACAAGTCAGGGAACGACTGCAACTGGTTTTAGTCAGGAACTTGAACTTGAAATAGATGCTGATGTGGTTAGTTCTACTACAGCTAGTCAGATTGCGGCAATGTATAATGTATTCTTTAAAATACGTCACCCCATAATCAGTTTTGATTGTGTTGTGCCTAAATACAATGATTTAGAAATTTCAGACATAATTAGTTTCTCAAATTGGGACTCTAAAATAAAAATATATGGAACAGCTTTATCTACAAGCGATTTTTATATGATAACAAATATATCAAAGAAAGCAGATAGTTGTTCGATTAAAGCAGTAAAGGTATCATAATGAGTTACAATAGAATAGCAACACCAAGAATATATCTTGACCAAATTTCTCATAATTTAGCAACGGGATTTAAAACAGCATCCTCTCATTCGATGAAAACTGACGCTGGGTCTCCAGCTACAGTAACGCCGACATCTGGTAATTTCGAGGATTTGTTTGATTTAAGACCATCAAACTATGTAACAGTTGCGGCAAATACCCGAGGTTTTAATATTGATATTGATACTGGATTTAGCAATAGTGTATTAGCCGAAAATAATTTTCTAGCGATATTAGGTCATAATTTTGAAGAAGCATCGGCACGTTTCAGATTACTTACTGATGATGCTTCCGCATTTGATAGCGTACGAGTCGTTACATTGTCAGGTAATTATACTGATGTTGTTAATGCTCCTTTAGCGAATACAAGCTATTGTACCCCAGTATATAATGGCTGGTCATTAATCACATGGGAGGAAGATAGCACCAATAATCAGTATTATAGAATCGAAATAACTGATGATGGCGGAGTTGATTCAGATTATGATGACCCTGTCTCCATAGGAGCAATAATGTTGGGAGAATATATAGACCTCCCAAATTCTCCAGACTTAGATGTAGGTTTCAGTATAGATTATGAGGGTTCTAAATTGCTTACATCGGCTGGTGGAAATTCTTTTGCGGCTTCATCATATCTAGGCTCGCCAGCTTGGGTAAAAACAAACCCTTGGATTATTGCCAATGAAGCATCAGAAAATCAGAACACAAAAATATCAAGACATTATGGTAGAAGAAGATACGATATGAGCTTCAGCTATGTTGCAGATACTAATTTATTTCAAAGCAATATGCACTCCCCAGCTGGAGATATGATTGATGGCTCAGATTTATACTCCCAATTCTACCACAAGACACTTGGACAGCATCTTCCGTTTCTTTTTACTATAGACGGAACAAGTACAAGTGAGGGTGATTATGGTTTATATAGACTTGCTGATGGTGGATTGAATACAAGACAAGTGGCGCATCAAGCTTGGAATACCTCTCTTAGTCTTGTAGAATCTTGGTAGAACAGCGAGGACAAATTATTTTCTCTTTCCCTAGCGTAGGGAAGTTTTCGTAATAAGTAGAAAGACTGTAAGAAGCCTTTACTTTAAACTGCCAGCAGGAATCGCACTCAGGGCAGTGTTTTATATATCTATCAGCGTATTTAGAGTCTAATTTATAATCGTTAATGTCGCAGGGGTTATTGGTATCTGCGTTTATAAACCACTCAATAGACCTACCGCACTTCGGATTTTCTTTAAAGAATTTATCTCTTTGACGTATGGCAAATTCTTCGTCTGTCAAAATGGTCTATCATCTGCGCCTCCATGCGCTGATTCTCTTTCTGATACTGGCGTAAATTTTAAAGAATAGTATTGCTTACTGCCGTCCATTGTTGTGTTTTCCCAACTGGCGACATCATAAACAATCCCATCGATATTAGCTGTTCCTGTTAAGTCGGGTCGTTTTTCATTGCCCTCTTTATCGTTTTTAAAGATTGAACCTGAGTTTTCTTTATGTTCGTACATGGTTATCCCCTTATTATTGGAGCGGAGAAGTAAGGAGGTTTATTCAAGAGGAGCTTGAGTAAAAACTTCCCCGCTCACTTTTTTAACTTCTGTTATTTCGACTAATATTTTCAATGCTTTACCCTCAACCTCATAGTCGTCGTATTTTTTCAGTGCGTGTTTCACCGTCTCGTATTCCCCATAATCCAATATGAGAGCAATTCTTTTCTCTGCCATTATATTTTAATTTCAAGTATAGTTTTCTTCGGGTTTAATTTTTTGATAGATTTGGGATTATAAGCCTCAAGGCTCTTGTTAATATTATATCCCCTGTTCTCTGTGTTTTGTAAATCCACTTTTATTCCGTCTCTGTTTCCATTCTCATAAAATATATAAAGATTCTGACTTGCTCTACCAGACAAGTTTAAAGCTTTTTCTGAATAATCGTTTGCGCCGACAAGCGATGAACTCCTCGCATAAGTGTCTCCTATTCTTGCAGAATGTATATGTCCACTAATTACATAGTCAATATTTATTCCCCTACTTGCGTATCTGCCCTTAATTTGATTGATAGAAGACTCATGTCTTGAAGTTATTGAACCATGCCCATGAAGTAGCAGGAGATTTTGCCCAGCTACTTTCAATATAACTTCCATCGGGTCATCAGCAACAAAATGAATCTTGCTTCCCATAAATAACGCTCTTAGCATATTAAATATAGTAAAGTCATAATTATCCGTGGCAAGGACATCAGCCCAACCATACTCTTTTTGAACCCTAGCTTCGTTCCCAGAAACACAGGCTACTGTTACATTAAAACTTTTATTTAAATCAACTATTGCTTGTTGAAGAATATCCACAGCTATAAAAACTGCTTGCGCCCTATTTGTTGCGTTAGACAAAAGTTCATCGAGTCTTCTATCTGAATTTATTAAATCGCCAGTAAGAGCAATAATTACGTTAGATATACGTTGTGTCGAAAAATAAGTTTTTGCGGCTTCTATGTGCCTTTTTATGCGTTTTGAAGCCACCTCGAAGTCATATTTGTTATTAGGAAGCTCTACAAGCTCGTTAAAATGCAAATCTGATAGGTGAACCACACCAACCGCCTTACCTTTTTTAGGATGACTTTTTATAACTTTGTGGAATTTATTTTCCCTGAGAATCTCTAAAAGTCTTTCGTTAAAAACGCTAACCGCATTTTCTAGCCTAGCATATTCACGAAAAGTTTTTCTTTCAATTCGGTTTGTATCTTGATGTGCCTGTTTTTGCTTGGCAAGTTTGACACCCTCTCTTATAATGTCAGGTTCGCCGAGAACAGGCGTGACTGTTTTATAAGAACAGTTCTTGCACTTCCACCTATCCTTGGGATTTTTGGTATCGTTTTTCCCGTGTCGTATTAAATCCCCACCTCCGCAAGAGGGGCAGGATATTATATAATTATCATCATTATAAGTTATCATAGTGGCGTTTTAGTTCGAGGTATAAGTCCTCTAGTTGTGGCGTTGAAAATTTATTCACTGTTCTATATCTACGGTGAAGTTCATCAAGCTTTTCTTGTCCGAATTTCTCTATGTACCAATTTGAGTAGGGATAGAAATCTCGCTCATGCCGTAAATTACAACCTCTGCATTGAGTATGGCAATTCCCATCTTCCGAAATGTCCCACCTCGTATTATAAGCAGTGCGTGAAAAAACGTGTCCGTTCTGTAGAAAGCTGGGAGAGCCGCATACAACACAGTATTGTGTCGTCTTACGAATTATAAGACTAACAATCTTGTCCAGTTTTCTTACTGTAGATTTTCTTTTACTTATTTTTTTTCGGGGCATATTTATTCTTTATTCAAGGCGTTTCTCCCAGTATAATTCTTGCGGGATATCTTTAATTGGTACGGATATATTAATTGTAACTCCATAGCCGTCTTTAGAGGTTATATATTTTATTTGGTTGGTCTCTATGTAATTATAGAACCAGTTTTTGAATTTACTTAAATAAAAAGCGTAGAATCTATCTGGTTTTTCTCCGTGCTGTGTTTTTAAGCATATTATATAATTTAAATAATCCGCTCCAGAAGTATATAGCCAACCCATACTTTTGTCTTTTACGTCCTGAATAATTTCAATTAGTATGTCGTCATACTGGTGCGCACTTTCAAACCTTCTATATTTATGTTCAACTTTAGTTTCCTCACCACTTTTTATTAAAACAACATCTTTTAAAATATCTGATTCCCATATTACATCGTACCCCTTGCTTTCATAATGCGTTTGCATATATTTATTCATGCGGCTCTCAAAATCAAAGTTTTCCCTTGTTTTACTGTTCATCAGCTTCCGCGCCCCAAGAATCCCAATTTTCGGCTGTTCTTCTAGCAAACAATTCAATTCTGTCTCCGCTAGTATATAATATATCAATTAGATTTCTAAAATATTCTGGTTTTTCACTATGTTTAAGTCGTTCAATAGAAACAACAGAATCATGTAATTCCCTACTATCTGGCGTAGAGCTACCGCGACCTCCGATAAGCAGGAATTCATGTCTAACGGAATTATAATGTCCAAAATTGTGTTTTATTTTATTCCAGACGAATGATGTTTTATATTCAAATCCCCAAGCGTTCATAATAGGAAACGCCCAGTGAAGTTTTGGGCTAGTTACCCACATAAATAAAACAGAATCTGGCATGGCAATATCTTTTATTGGAAGAGCGCAGAGCTCATCCATGTCCATTGTTGCATAGTGGCTTTTTGCGTGTCCATATTTGTCCATAAAATCTGCATCATATTTCCACGGAGGGTCAGCATATATAACCCTGTATTTTCCCTCAATTTTAGGCGTTACTGTTTCTTCTGATTTTTTTTCTCTTTCTATATTTTTAGCCAGCGATATAGCTCCCGATGTGGATAGTTCTTTTTGAACACTCAGGTAGGTTTCAAACTTATCTTCAGGAATGCTGGCGATCCTCTGCCATTTGGAAGATTGGTTTTTTGTTACACCTATGTTTTCGAGTGTCAAAGTACCGGTAACAGGCTGTGACCGGTACTGTCCACCCTTATTCTTAGGCATTTCATTAAGCAATTCTCCCGCTCTACGCTCAGCCCGCAGTTTTATTTCTTCTGCTTTGTGTATTACCTCGGGAGATTCTTTCGCCTGCTTCAGCGCGTAGCGGTAGGCTTCAGCTCTGTTTCTTATCTGTGCAACCTCATCTACCGAGTGGCAGTTTATAACGGCAGTTTTCATCTCGTCCCACAATATAAGCTTTGTTTCTATATTTTTTTCCTCGTTCATTTTAATTCCCTTCGATTGGGTCGACTATTTATAACCCCACGTCGATACTCAGCCTCTAGCCACCATCCGTTGCCGTTTTTTCTAAAAAATTTACGCCTGTCCTTTTGCCATTCTTCATCATACGGGGCATCCTTTTTATATTTCCATCCGCTTTTCCATTGTTTCCAATCATCGCCTCTACGGCTTTCTTCGTTCATCTTTTATCATGCCACTTACTAATAATATCGCTCATAACAACCCATACAATAAAAAGGGATATCGCTATAAATAGAAGCGATACCCCCAATATCATAAGATTGCTTATCCAAGTAGCAATATGAATCATTTTCCACCTAGCCAGCTATCAAGCCAATCTCTTTTAAAAACAATTTTGTTGATACCTTCTGGTTTTGATGATTTTAGTCTACCACTTCTAACCGCACTGTAGATTGTAGTCCGACTGCATTTGGTATAATCCATAGCTTCGGGAACTCCAAACCACGCACGATTCCTGTGGTTTTTTAATGCGTTGGTTATGTATGTTATCATTTATCCTCCTTTATTACTTCAGGGTCTTCGTCTTTAAGAATACAGGTCATACAAGTTCTTTCATCTACGTCGCCAGAATACTTGTCAAATTTATCCCCACATTCAATACAGGTTATTTTAATCATTTAGCCTCCTTTACTAAATTGGTTGTTGTCATAATTGGGTGATGCTTGCATTTTCTGCAAATCATAAAAGTATCTTTTTGTTCTGTTTTTACTTGGTATCCACATTCTAAACATTCTAAAACGTAATTATTAATTGTATTATTAACTGTATTATTATGTTTTAACTTTTGTTTAAGAGGGTCTTTAACTTTCCTTAAAGAGGGGGTATAAGAAAACTTAAATAGGCTGTGGATAATTCTACGGTTTCCCATTTCTTTGGAAACATGGGAAGTAATACACTTTTTATCCAGTAGGCTCTTAATTATAAGCGACACCCTTGTCTTACTGAGGCTGAAAAACTTTGCGAAATAATCATTGCTGGCAAAGCAACCATTATCCCCGTCTAGACTCATTATTTCAACTAAAAAAACTTTCTCCTGAAGAGTCAATTTCTCGTTCAGCCAAATTTCTTTGGGAATCCAAATTCCCTTCCATTCTCTTTTCATAATTCCTCCTTAAAACAAAAAAATGCCCCGAACCTAATCGGGGCATTTTTACAACCGTACACTATGCTTGAGCCGTAAGCTCATTGTTTAGAGACAACTCAATATCTCTAACTTTTTTCTCGTTAATATCATATTCACTGCCTAGTAATATTGCTGAAAAGGTATCCACGAGTGTCCTAATAATAAGAACTATATTTGGTTTATCATCGTTTTTTGTTACAGTATATAGTTCGCCTAGAACCTTGGCAAAGGATTCAATCATCTCAAATTTATCCTCGATGCTCAAATCCTTCAGTTTTTTGTTTTCCCAATGCGTCATCGCTCCTCCTATTTTGTTAAAAAATAAACGAGAATTGATACCAGTATGCCCAGTATCATGCTAGATACGCAGAGTGCAACCTCAAATAAGGTGCGCCTCTTATTGCTTTCAAGCAGTTTCTCGTAGTTATTTTTGTAGGGATTGAAAGTTATTTTATCTGGTTTCATTTTATACCTCATAATATAAAGTTTATTGCCCCACATTTGGGCAAACCAATCACTCTTCATCATTTATTAAATGAAAGTTATTGTCCAGAGCGCGAGAAATATCCCTAATAACTTCAGCGGAATATTCTTCGTGTGAAATTGCGCTTTCTACTTTTCCCATAATTATATTGAGTATTCCACGAAGTTGAATCGTTTTTAATTCAGCCTTGTGTTTTTCCTCAAGCAGTTCATTTGCTCTTTCTGACCACTTTTTTATTAATCCTGTCGCTAGGTCTGTTTCTGTTTTTATTTGCTTTGTTGCGTTTGTCATAAGTCCTCCTTAACTCATTTATTATTGTTTGAAGTTCATTATCGGAACATTCAGTAAGACATTTTTTCCCGACATATTTTTCTTTTACTTCTATTGTAATTCCAATTCCCATGTAATATTGTGCTAGTGCAAATGCACCAATCAAATCCTTTTTATCAGAGGGAGACAGTTTAGTTGTGGAAGGGTCGGTATGGGTGATAACCGCCTCCCCCTGAACTATAAGGACTTGGCATACTCAGGAACGATGCACACATCGCATTTGAGTGGCGTTGATTCGCTGATAGTCGCCATTTTCACAGTTACAACAATCAACCAAGTCCTTGTCTGTGCCTCGGAACACAGAATTATTTTTGATTCCTAAGCGCATTTACCATTTCGTCAGCAGAAGCGAGTTCAGTACCCGCCAATCCCGCACACGCTAACGCTCTGCCCCAAGCTGAAGTTTGTGCAACCTCAACATAGGATGTCTTATTAATATAAGATGCGCCTTTGTGTTCGTGGGCGATGCCTTCAAAAGTTCTACCGTTGCTGAAGGTCAGAGTTGCCTTGACGATAACTTCATCATCTGAAACGTGAAGAAGCTCTGATGTCAAAGACCAACTGTCGTCGTCACCGTGAAGTTCGGACATTCTTTCAGCAACAGTTTTGTATTCTTTGCCGTGTATGGTTACAGGCATTATTTCAACCTCCAAATTCTCACTTTCCAATTCGCAGGACTTTTAGTCCCTCCCGAAATGGTTCTGTAAGCATACTTGGTTGTCCCTTTTGTTTCTCTGCTCACCTTATAAACGTGCTGAACAAAGCCATTAACACTGTAACCATTATTCCCATGCTGAACAACAAAAGAATCTCCAATAGACATATCCTTCATAAAGTCGTATTTGGATTCCCCTTTTATTACTTTCTGCTTAGGCATATGGACATTTTTCTCCATGACAAACACCGTGCTTTTCATGATTCCTCCTTTTTTTTATTCGTTAAACAGGGCTGACAATGGCTTCTCTAAAACAGATGCCATCGCTATTCTGTAGGCAAGACTCGGCTTGCGTTCTCCTGAAGACCATTTATAAACACAAGTCTCGGAAACGCCGATTTGGCGGCTAAGCCAAGCCAAGCTACGCTCCTGCGATTTTAGCTCTTTTTTCACATACTTCATCTTCTCTCCCCGTGTTATGAAGAAAACTTAACTACGTTCAGTGTAATTAGCAACTTCATAATGTGTTACCTCTCTTCCTTTTCTAACATTTTTATTATGTCGAAAAGTTCAGTTATTCTATCGTTGACCAGCTTATAATCATCTAGGTGCTTACGCTGTAGATTTATAAACATCTGTTCATGGTCATCCAGTTTATCCATCATTTTCAACATATCCCTTTTTACTTCTTCTATTCCCAAGCTCATCTTAGTCCTCCTTTTTCTTTTATATGAACTTCGAGTTGGTCAAGGACTTTCTGCTTATTGCCCTTAAATCCAAACTCCCTCTTAATCACAGAATAAGCGGAAGCGCCTCTTCGACACATACCCACCAGTTCCAGTTTAAGAGCGCCTCTTAACGCTAAGAGACGAAACATCTCTATTTTATCGGGCGTATCTGCTACTATCACTTTGTCTCCTCTCTGGCGTTTTCCCATAACGCCGTTTTCAGTTCTTCTACCAATTTTATTATTTCCTCCGATTCTTTAATAGTATGGGTTATAACATAGTCTTCAATATAACTAAGTCGTTTTAACCCCTCTAGGAACGAAATAATCTTTTCCATCAAATCCATCATATTGTGTAAGCGCTTAATCATCTACCTAGCGCCACCATCAAAAGCATCCACCGCATCCTTAATAGTATTGCCGTTAATGCTATTATCACGTTCCAACTCTTCATTTATATAATCAGCTATATATTGTGCCAATTCTTTATCTAGTCCCCACTTGAATTTAATATACTGTTCTTTCAGTTTCATTTTGCTCCTCCTTTAATTAAAACTAATCGTCTGTTTCTAGTTGTTCACCATACCCATCGTATTCAACGGTTGGGTAGCGGTCTTTTTTGTATGGGTATTTGTCTGAATTATAACAGTCATCACAATATAAGCCTGTGAATATTCCATAATAATCCGACCTTGCCCACCAGTGATGAGTTATTGGTCGAATTCCTTCTTCTTTTTTCTCACACCCTTGGCAACGTATCTTCATTTCTTATCCTCCTTTATAAACCCTGACCATTCGCCACACTCGGCGCAACAGCCAAGGTCGTCTGTGATTTCTACCGAAGATATTGCTCCGCAACACTCCGACAATTTGTCCATTTCAGGACTCCAGTATGGTTCACTCATTTTTGCCCTCCTTTTTTAATTTAGTCCATAAGTCAATTGCCTTAACGGGTTTGAAAAACTTATCCCGTTCTATATTCAATCCATAGGGAAGTTCAACGCTTTTCAATTCATTTATTGAAAACGAGCCCATCTCCCACTCGAATATATGGCAAATTCCCCAACAGTAGTCGTTGTCTTCGTGCATATTCATAAGATACCACGTTCCAAGTCCTACTGGGTTAAAGAATTTAGCTACGACCATTTGTTCCATGTCGCTACCTAGGGGATATTGTTTTATAGCCCTGTTGGTAATCGCTTTAGTTAGTAATTTCATTTTGCTCCTCCTTTTTTCAGTTCCGCCATCTCCTCGGGAGAGGGTAGTAGCTCTATAGCCTTTTCTAAGGTTACAGACCAGTAATCGTTCTCCGCCTCATTTATAATTGATGTTATGTGTTTTTTGGATTTAAGTAGGTTGCCCTTGAATTTACTGTTGAGCTCCCGTTTCCAATCGCTCCATTTATAATTATAACGGGTACGACAACCAAGATGGGGATACGACACACAAAAGTCTATTAATTCTCCAACTGTTTTACAGCGAGAGACCTCATGTCTTTTATGTCGGTAATATTTATCTGCCATTAGTTTGTCTCCTTTATTACATTTTGATTGTTTTCGAATATTTCTTCTTGATTATCTAATACTCTTTCAGTGCCACACCCTGAACATTTATAAACACCTTTGTAAGGCTTATAAATTCCATGCTCTTTTGTTGTAACTGGTCTAAGCCAAATGTGGTCAGGATAATCAGTATTATTTGAACTTTTTCTCACTAGACAATCACATCTAGCGGTATTATTTATGACAGCGTCGTGTTTGTTTTTTGTATTTTTCATTTTACTCCTCCTTTATGACGGGGCGGTTTCCCGCCCCATCTTTTTACTCATTTAGAGTGGTGGTATTCTTACGTTTCAAGTCAAAGGACTGCCTTTCAGCCCACTCCAAATAATTAGAACTGTAAAAACTTGCTGATATATGTATCAAACCGTCTTTTTATTTTTTTATACCCAAGGCTTTCCAGTTCCTTCATTTTCTTTTCGGCATTATCCATATCATCACTACCCGCCTCAAAAGAGTAAACTTCCCTTTTGTTTGTTTTGGGATTAATGCCGCTTACCGTTGTGGGTTTCAATTTATAATCCATTATCTACTCCTCTCTCGTTGCTAATGTTTGCCTGCCGCGACTTCCTTCGCCGCCGGGTTGTTCTTCAGATACCAGCCGTAATCCCTCTGGAAAACCAATAGGGATTTCATTCATTACCCATAAGTGGTATTGATTAGCTGTGTTTACCATCCTGCTCTCCGCCGGGAATATCTCGATGGCTTCCATTTCATCTCCGCAGATATCGTTTTTAATCCACTGCTTATCCTGCCAAGGGATATGTGTTGTTCGGTCATGGTTTTTAATCGACAGATGTATTAATCCATCTTTTTTATCTTCATCCCATTGTCCATAATCGACATTAACTTGGTATAGATTATTTGCATACCAAACCTCATTGCAACTATCCTCAAATATGCTTTTAGCTGTCCGTAGTGTTGGCTTGCTCAATCCATAGTCATGTCGTCCAGATTTTTTATATGTCGCCTTGAGGCGTTTAAGCGTACTTCTTATATCCGCTTTACGCTCTTTGCGCGTCATATCCTGAAATGGATTACTTACTTTCTTTAGCTTAATCCACATTTTTGCTCCTCTCTTTTTATTAAAATTTTATTTCTGAACTCCAATTATAATCTTCGATTTTCAAAAAAATATTTCTGAAATCCAATTATAAGCCAGAAATATAACCCTACGGCGAAAATATAACCCTAGGGCTCATTTATAAGGCTAAAATATAAGCGAGGCACAGCCGAAAAAAATTCCCGAAAAAAAAATTGGAAAAAATCGCACCGAAAGCGTCACTTTAAGTAAAGCCCATAAATTAAATCGGTTTCCGCTTGTCTTGCTATTGAGCGCGGGGCGGGAGACGATCCCGCCCAAACTCCAAGCCGCGCTAATTGGCTTGCCAATTTTCGGGTTTTTGGCTATCACCTCAAATTCCCAAAAAGCCATTTTTTTAGTTTTTAACTACTCGCGTTTCATCGTGTGTTTCGCACTGTTCGCAGAGTTGATAATATTGTTCACTCTGCTTTAATGCCTTATGGCAGAAGATGCAGTTTTTTTCCTTGTAATATCCTGCGTAATCATCCTTGTAATTGTACCCGCCATAAGTCCATACTCGCGCCGCCTTTGGTTTTTCGTAGCTTTGGTTAGAATACCAAATGCCTTGATCCCAAATGCCGAGCTCCTCATTTACAATTCGAGACTCTCCGCGCGTGTTTAACAATATCATTTTATCGGTATCAATGTAGCCGCCGATTAAATTTACTGTTGCTGGATTGTTCATAAAATCCCGCGGCAAGCCGCCAAGCATTTTACAAAATTTCACAGTGTCGCTAAGTTTCGCGTTTTTGTAACAATGATCATCAATTATTCCATTGTGAACTAACCAAGTTTCATTGTTTACGCGGTGCGGGTGTGTGTTTCGGTAATCCAAAACTCCATGAGTCATTATCCGAAAATGGATAACAACATCACACCCTTTTGCGCTGTTTTCATGTTCGCGAAAAACTCGAAGGAATTTTTTAAAACTTGTTAATTCCTTCGCTACTTTTATTCTACCGTCTTTTGCGTACATGAAGCCCGCGCCATGCGGATTAGATTCCCAACATCGTTTAAGTATTTCCTTGGAAATCTGCTCCTCTTTTGGTTTGAAAATTGCAACACACATTTTTTAACTCCTGTTCTTTATTGTTGGGTTCATGCCTTTTTTCGCGTCTTGTTCGGCTTTGGATGTCGCGATAAAATCGTTTGTCCAAGCTTGACGCGTGCCCCACGGGATCGAGTCCAAAAAGTCAAAAACACGGTTGTAATTGTGTTTCTCCGCGTAGTGGATCATATTTTGAACCGTCAACGAATCGGCGGCGGTGTCTCTTGCGAAATCGTAAGCGAAAAAAGAAAACTCGACATTCATTTTCAGAGTTTCCTTTTTAAGAGTCCCGCGAAAAAAGCGTAACTCTACACGCTCACCAGTGAGATTCACAGCCGTGCCGCGCGCGCCTTTTTTATCGGTCGCGAGCGCCTTTGATGTGTATATCACCTCATTTCTATGATTGATAAAAAAACCTCCTAGATTGTCCCGAAAAAATGGTGTCTCTAAGTGTTCCTTCTCCAATCGAGCTAATTGCCGTTCGGCGCGTTGTTTGTAGTGCCCCGTTTCGCGCGCTATTGCGGACTCTAAGCCCATTTTAGCATCGATGTAACGTGATTCTATGCCGTTTAGGTTTAGAGTGCCATCATGGAGCGCGTACGGATTGCCCCAACTTTTTAACGCCTCCATTTTTCGCCTACTCAAAAACCTGATAAAATCAGGATTAAAATAGACCATTTTTTGAAAGCGGTTCAAGTGTGAAGGATTGAAAGCGCGGCGGCTTAATGAAATATGTAAGCCGCAAGTGCTCGTATCATGGGAGCGGAAGCCGTCTTTTTTAATATCAAAAACGGGCTTGAAATCGTCCCAAGATTTCTCCCAACTTTCTCGCGTTCGCGGTTGCGTTACAATCTCAAATCCATTATTCAAACTACTATCTTCTTTCAGATAGATTTTAGAATCGTCGTTTGAATCCATGAGTTCAAGTAAGTCCGCGGCAACTTGTCGCGAGCCCGTTTCGTCCTTGTCTTCAACCTCAATTTCCAAGCCCGCGTAAACCGTCGAGCCTCCGCGATAACTACTCGCGGAAGTGCTTTCCAATTTATCAAGGCTTGGGTTTACTGTGTTCCAAGTTACAAAATGAAACACGGTCGGAGGTCGGTAACTATAATCATGAATAATATTCCGATTGTTAGGAATATCATATTGATAGTACCGTTCGGACTCTTCATCCCACATTAGGACATTTCCTGTGCAATCTTCACAGAAGTAACGCCCCGTGTCACCCGTTCGGCTCATTGTCGAGCGGTGTTCTAGTTCGCCGCACTCGTGGCAATCTCTATAAAACCCGCGGCAACAATCGCCGATTCTTTCACCGTCTCCGCGGTAAAAAGTGAATTCCCGATCTACATTATCTATTCGAGTTAATTCACAATTCGCGCAGAGTTGCGGCGGTTCGGTTAGTGTGTTTATTTCCCTGTTTGTTGCGTTGTCTGGCATAGTGTACCTTACTTTCTTTTATGCGCTTTAAGGCGCGTTTTTGGTTGTTGTAAGTCTTATGCAAGACAAGCGGTTAATATCTCTTCTATCCTATTTAATACCGCGTGTGGGTGCTATCGCTTCATGGCTTGGCTAGCTTGACTGCCTGTGATTTCATACGCTCATTTCAGCCCGACTTAATACAAGTTACTTTATGGTTGGGTCGGGTGTACTCTAAGCGATGCCCGCATTTTCATGCGAGCCATTACGGTTAAATATCCGTTCTAGATATTTTTGGACTCTGCCCCTAAGGAAGCCCGCATTTGGTTTTTCGGTTCACGCCCTAAACCCGATATTTCAGGAAACCAAAACAAACTATCAAAAAGCAATAAAGAAAGTAAGGGTTATTATTGACAATTACTAGACATGGTTTAGGACATCCCCAACCTATGGGTAGGGTGTGGTCTGTTGGTGTGTGTGTTGTGAGTGGTCTCTGGTAACCCCGCGCGACTCCCTCCCATCGTTTGGAATACTCCGAACGGGTGCGGGTAGGGGCGTATCGCATCTGGGTCTGGGGGTGAACTAGCACTCCCCACAAAACAGTAAAAAGAATAACCTAAAAACAGAAAATAAAAAAATAGACCATAGTATGACTAATATTACTTTCTTGTAATTTGGTAGTATATTTTATTACCTTTACAAATAACAATTATAATATTATATCTGGAAAGCAAAAGAATTCAACACGTTTTTAATAATAGTTAAGTTAAGCAATATGTGGATTTATGGGACAATACAAAGATAACGGAAGCCTCACTTTACAGCCGAGCAACCAATCCAAGGTTTTCTCCCCGAAACAGCGTATTGCAATTGATTATATTGCCCTGAATCCAGCCGCGACTAGGGTGGAAATTGCTTCTCACGTCGGTGTCACTCCCACTACTGTCTACGATTGGCAGAGAGAACCGTATTTTGTTGATGCGGTTTATGAAACTTATATGACAGCCTTCGGCTTTCAACTGCCTTCCGTATTAGAAGCGATGATTCGTGAAGCCCTCACTGGAAACGTCCAAGCGGGTAGATTGGTATTGGAGCATAGTGGTAAACTGGTAAAGAATGTTCACGTTCAGGTTGATTCGCCTTTTGAGAAGTTCTTAAAAGCTGAAACTGAAGTTGAATTTGAAGATGCTGAGGTTATTGAGGCTGAATACGATTTAGATAAACTCCCTGAGCGTAATACTGAAAACGATAATCCTCATAAAAGAAAGAATGAGGAAAAACAAAAACTTAACCTATCTGTTGCCCAACAAAAAAAGAAGTCTAAGCAATTAAAATCAAGGCGGGAAAATTATAAATTAATAAAAAGAGCTGAGAAGGTTGGATTAAAACTTCTTCCACCCGGAAGATGGTCAAAGGGAAAAAGAGAAGCTTGGCTTAATAAATTAAAAAAATTAGAGGCTTCTGCTTAATAATATAAAGACTACTTCTTCTTACGTTTCTTCTTCTTAGGTCTGCCCCTCTTTTTACCGTAAGTACCTTTACCGTATGGCATTATTTACCCCTTATTTTTATGACATCGTCTATGTCAGTTTTTTCAGGAACGATTTGACAATAACAGCTTGCTCGACAAACACTCCATCCTGTCCCCGGCATCCCTCTTGCTACCCAGTTATCCCAAGTATCCACTTCACCAGCTCTTCCTAGACAATCTTCGCAATTTTCCACGCCTTGAGCAACTATCCATCTGTATCTTACGTCTCCCCCCAGATAGAGTTCTCGGCGTGAAGCTTGCATAATTCCTCCAACAATTCCTCGCTTAATGGAGCTTCTAAATTCTCCAAAGATGCGCCCGCCGGAGCCAAGGTCTTGACTAAGAAGCCCAGCAATTGATTGTTCTGATACGCCAGCTCGCCTAAGAATTTCAGCCTGTTGTCTAATTCTCGCATTAAAGATTTGAACTTCCCAGACGAGAATTTCTGAGACCCATCGAACAATTTCTCTATCTCGTTTATCAAGCTTTCTAAATCTGTCTTTTTCATTAGCCATAACTTATATATTAAAACAAAAAGACTTCAATTGATTGTTTTTACGGTTGATTTCAAAAGCGTTTCCTTCAGTTTTTTTCTGGACTCTCTCTGTAGAGCCCTGAACTCTTCTCTTCTAAAAAAAGCTTCTGGTGTTCCGAAAAATCTTCTTCTAGGAACTGCTTTGCCGACTGTGTGAAATTTTATTGAAAATTTACTTGGAGGTATTTGGTGTGCTTCATTGTGAACCAACCCGTAAGAAGCGCCAAGTTCGACATAAGCCCCATCTGGCGTATCAACAACTCTCACGGAGTCCCGCATAGTCCCAGTTTCGACTAGAGGCTTAGTGCTGTTGGTTGTTCTTTTAACAGCCAGACGAATATATTTAGTTGAATCTTTAATATGGGCAAAATTTCCACCCGTTACTATGTCTTTACCCCTGTCAATACTTAATTCAATCATTTTTTTGTTAAGCTTTGCGGCATTACGAGCTAATTCTACCAAGGTAGATTTTGTTTGTGCCTTGGATGCGGCTTTCGGAATAAATATGCGCGCCTTCATTTTCATTTTAAGTCCTTCACGAATTTTTCGCCAAGCTCCCTTGCTTCAACAAGTTTCTCAAGATTTTGCCCAACCGCTTTTAACACCTGTTCCTCCGCCCAAGCCCTAGGGTCGTTTAAAATTTCCTCTATATTACCCTTTAGGGTAATATTAACGTCGTTTAATCTATCAAGCTCCTTGGCGAAGCTGATTAAAGAGTCCCTGTTGGTTTCTCTGCTCATTTTCCTCTCTATTATCGTCAATTATTTTCTGTGCTTCTTTTATGGAGAGGTCTTTATTGTCTCTTACCATAAGTTTTGCTTCAGTAATGAGATTATGGGATAAATCGAACTCATCTCTCATAATCTGGTCTTGAACTGTCATCGGATACTCGACTTCACCGAAATCGACAGCGAATTTATCGGGCAGTTTGATGGAGTTATATTCTGCAATAGATTTTTCTACTTGATATAGATTATTTTCATAGACTCTCCACAATTCGATATCATCAACGAAATCTTCATGTCGTTCCAAGTCTTTAATCATCAAGCTAATTCCAGATGGAACTTCTCCACCAGTTTCTGCCCATGTCACCCATAAGTGGTGATTTTGTGCTATCATCTCTATCTGAAATTTGACATTGTTGATAACATTATCAATATTACCGCCGGGTGATGTTATATTGAACGAACCTCCGTCACCAAGCATAAGTATCTCATCGCTACCTGTTCGAGACACTGGCTTGTCAGATTCTAGGTTTGTCCACGGCTGACCGAACATCTGGAAACGTAAACCGAGTTGCATTTCAGTCATTGTTATGTTGACGTGCTCATTAGCGTTGACGATGTCTGAGCTACCTTCAACGTAGAAAGAATCTATCTGATTTTCACGATGCAGGAATACAAACGGCAAAATACCGTAATTATGAGGCTCACTGTGTAAAACAGCTCCTTCAGCATCGTAAACTTTAAAATTATTACTGTCAAAAAACGCATATTGAACTTTTCTAGTATCTTCAGGGTCATTTACTGGTAGATTCATCGGATACACAATAGCTGTTGGCTTAAAAGGGTCACTATCAAAATAAGGGTCAAAATAATAAACAGGTCTATATTCAAACCTCTCTGCTTCTTGATTATACATCACTCTTACTGCAACGCTCCCTATTAAGCGAGTCATCCTCTCTAAGTGTTTCATCATCACATCTTTCCCCTTAGTGAGCTCTTGATAACCACTGCTTACGTTCCGATTTGCGCCAATAGTATAAATTCGGCTTATTTTATTGATAAACTTTTTAGTAAAATTTGCCTCATAAGGCGGAATCTCTTTAAAAGAATCTGCTCCGAAATAATCGTCTATATACTGAGTCGTTGAAGTTCCCGTATAATAATTAATATATTTTCTTACCTGTTCCCGTCTTGCTCTTGATTGAAGCATTTTAAATTCTTTAAGTGAATTAGCTACAATCTCCGCTGGGGTTAGTGGTATCATTTCCATAATTTTACCTTTTTACTGTTGTGATTTCTCTGCTTCTCAAAGGGAAGCGATTTGTAATAAAATATCTAAACGCATCACACCCGTGGTCATGATAACCGTCCTTCATCGGGTCTGACTGCAATTGTTTGCCCTCTACCGCTTCTGGATAGCGGTAATTTTCAAAATCTTCCATAATTCCCGTACACCTTTGGTCGACATGGACTCTTCTTATTTTATCTGCACTCTCGAAGAATCCCCTGACATGACTTACGCCTGAAGCGATGTTTCTACTCAATTTATCTTTCCTAAAACGTATAGACATTCCATTTTTCCTAAATATCTCTGTATCGCCCAATCCAGACTGACCTTGAACGTGTGAACCCGCTGGGTCGCCGAAATATACGAGTACTGAGTAAGGTTTTGCTTTAACTTTCTTTGCTAAAGCGTCTGTGGCGATATTTCTCTTGTGAACTATCTCGTCTATTATATTAATATGAGTAATTCCCCCTACTGAATAGG
>VTLG01004323.1_pt1 | contig 25441 bp, 8 predicted proteins | sample 4694571 | NCBI WGS metagenome assembly VTLG01 (sample SAMN12604809, study PRJNA352737) | marine metagenome | biome: ENVO:00000447; feature: ENVO:00000209|ENVO:00000569|ENVO:01000036; material: ENVO:00002151; isolation source: viral sequences binned using virsorter ...
GATATAATCTATCCTGTCTCTTATTAAATCTAATTTGTTTCTCTGTTGTTAATAGGAAATTAATATCTTCCAAATAGGTCTTAACCATAGCATATGAAAGAAGTTCAGTAGTACCCCAATAATAAATATCATTTAAAAATAACTGATACTTCACACTAAACATATTGTTAGTGATAGTATTACTCCCATCATAATGGAATATTTTAGTAACTCCAATAACATCTGGAGGAATTGGAAGAAAATTGCTATTCTCAGTAAAACTAAACTGAGTGGTAACTCCAACTGTAGTATCTACTGTAGAAGTTGTTATTCCTGCATTTCCTTTTCCTCTATCAATATCTTCTTGAGTTAGTGCATATTTCCTATAACTTTGATATACACCATCAAAATGTCTTTCTTGAAAGAACTGAACAGCATCATCTATAATATCCTCTATTTGCTCGTCTGCAACATTAATTTCGAGCACAGGAGCACCTAACTGTCTCTTACAGTAATCTATTAATTCTCCACGTGTGCTTGGTTGCGCCATTTATCTACTTTACTAGTATAAGATTATTTAGGAAGGAGCAGAAGAGATACCTGCTATAACTAACACATCTCCTGATACTATTCTATAAACAGATGAACCTGAACCTATTAAAACATCATATACATATCTACCTTCAGATAAAGTTCTAGTATCAGTAGAACCTAAGGATAACCTAAACTCACCACCTTTAGCACTAGTAAATCCAACCTCAAAGGTTCTTAATGCATAAGCTGATGAACCAATTGCTACACTTTTAGCAAGTTGAGCAGAACCAGTATATCCAGTAAAATCAAAAGCAGTTCCAGATGTACCAACTACAGTATAGTCAGCATCTAAATCTGCTCCTGTATTAATAGTAAGATTGACACCATAGGCAACACCTGCACTAGGATCAAAAGTAAGAGTGTTTTTAGCCATTAGATAGTGCTTTTAGTAAAGTTTTGATTTCATTAATATCATCCTTTAAAGATTTCAAATCATTCTCCATATTATCTATTCTATTTGTTCTTTGCTTTTTTTTAGTACGTAGTGAAATATAATTATTATATTCACTTAAATTAGTATTTACAATAGCATTGCTATTGTCAGCACGTACTAAATTGTTGTGTCCTTCTACTTTCATATTATGCAAGTGCAATTACTCTTAGATTCTTCACTCTAGGTGGTTGAGCTTGATTAGTACCAGTTCCTACTAATTTAATACTAAAGTATCTAAAGGTTGGTAAATCATCAATAGTAAATTCATAATCATTCCATACTACTTGATTAGAAGTATATGCTATAACATCAGTCTTAGCAGTTAATGAATCAGGAAGTCCACTATTCTTTGATGGATCTATGATTTGTCCACTAGATAGTAGATTATCATATCCTGGGAATGGTTGATATATCAATTCATCATTTGGATTTTCTGAAATAGCATAGAAGGCTCTAATATCGCTAGTCATATTAATATGAGCATCTAAATGAATCTTAATTCCAGTTGCTCCAGATTTTAAAATAACTGGTTTAGATGCATATACAAAAGCATTAGGATCATCCTTCAGTGTATTAACTCTATTATCTGTAATCCAATCAGAAATTGGATTATTAATTCTATTAGAAGTTAAAATAACACCAATTCTATCTAAATCAACCACAGGAGAAAGTGTAGGATCTGCACCATATAATGACAAACTCATTGTAAATGATTTATTGTCAGGAAGAGTAGGTAATGATGTTGTTTCATTAATTCTAGATGCTACCATTCTAGGAGTGGACATATAATTATCACCCACCATTGAAATATCTTCAAATCCTTTATCTTCAAATGGTGTCTCAGATCCATCTATACTAGATGAAGTAACAGTTCTAATTTGTCCTGATAAACTAGTACCAGATGGTGTTATATTTTGAACTATAGGAGTTACAATTTCAAATGGTATATTTTCAGTAGAAAGTATTTGAGAACCTCCAGCAGACTTAGTTTGATTAAAACGTAATATTGGAAGACTGGTTCCTACAGATCTATTTACTCCATTAGATGACATATCAACTTTAATATTAAAGTAATCTAGTCCTTGAGGATTAGATACTGTAGCATCTGCTAAGTTATGATTTGTATTAATTCTTCTTAAAGATACTCCATTCAATTCATACTTATTAACTATATCTAGAGAACTATGAGATAATGTTTTAGTAGAATCAACTCCTCTAGTAACACCTGTTAATGTGTTATTTGATACTCCACTATAAGAAAGAATTTCACTTCCAACTTTAACATATCCTAAATTAGTAGATCCAACTCCAACATTTTCAAATTCAGCAAAGTCTGTTGCATCATCTACACTAATAGATCCTGTTGATGAAGAGTCATAATCTGCAGATAATACAGTAGGTTGAACATCTGAAGCAACATCAGTAAATGTCACTGTATTCTGAGTTGAATACATTCCATTATTTTTTTGATTAACTTTAATATGAAGTCCATCACTCACTGTTACAGGAGAACCTGATAACCTAACATTACCTCCAGCAGAATAATTTAAAACTGTGACACCAGCACCTGTTACATACTTCATAGTATTAGTTGCACCAGTTGCAAATTCACCTTGAACATTATCAAGAATGAATTCATTTGTTCCATTAAGAGAAGCAATAGAGAACTTAAGATCTCTTCCAAGAGAAGTTAAACCTACAGTAGCAACACCAACTACATCTCCAATAGCATAACCACTACCACCATTTGCTACAGTTGCAGCAACAGCAACTCCATTAGTAATGGTAAGATTTAAAGATCCATTTCTTCCATTTCCAGTTTGAGTAACCATAGGAACAAAATTATATGTTTCGCTACCAGAAGAAGGAGTATATCCAACTCCAGAATTAGTAATTGTTAGATTGCCATTTGCTGTTCCTGCAGCCCCCACATATCTACCAGTAGCATTACTACCTTCTTGCTGAACTATATTTCCTATAGTAATTGCGGTATCTGATATAGTAGTATTAAATCCTATCCTTATTTTATTAGATTTAATTTCAAAGGAATCTTTAAGTAAAGGTGGAATATCATCAGAGTATGTAAGTAAAGGTGGATTTACAAAATTAATAGTTCCACTTCTTTCACTAAATCTTGCTCTATAAAGAGTAAATTTAAGATCTTCATATTGACTTGCATTCCATGTCTCACCATTTTGAGATTTAAATAAAGAACCTAGAGTAGGTTGCTGGCTTACAACTATCTGTTCAGCTTCTGGTTTATCCTTAGTACTAACATCAGTCTCACCCATCCTAGAAATCCAAGCAGTATATTCATTGCTTGTAGATAATAAAACTATTGCATATGATTTACCTCCAGGTAAATATACTGGAGATGGGAATGTAACTGTAGTTTTAACTGAAGCATCATCAGAAATATTAATATCATCAGGATCTAAAACTACTTCACCAAATGGAATTATCTCTGTAGTAGGAACTCCTAGAGACATAGTTCTTAATTGAACGCTGACAGGTAAAAATGCATCTTTAGAACCAAAGTAAAGATCTACTTTAGTAACATATATTGCACCTCCTACAAAAAATGATTGTGCAAGAGGATCATTAATACCCCATCCACATTCTTTATCTAATGATGCATATGCATCTCCACCAATCCCCAGTCCTGTATCTGCTATATTAGTTTCCTCTGCAATTGCAGCAAAAGTAGCTTCAACTGCTGCAGCAGTTGAAGGATCTGCTTTAAATGCTGCTAGTTTTGCTGCATCATTGGCAAATTCAAGGTGCTCAGTCATTCTTGCTTGAATGTCTGCAGAACTAGCATCAGCACCCAATTCTGCATGAATTGCTGCAGTCCAATACTTAATATCTCCTTCTGTAGGAGTTGTTTGTGAAGTTCCTGCATTATTGGCTATAAAGTTTTTATAAGAAGTTCCTATAGGATCATTAACCTGAACAGTTGTTACTTGATTATTTTCATTAGTAACAGGAACAAGTCCAGTATTATATGACTCTTGAGTACTTAACTTTCCTATAAATCCTTCTGAGTCTCCAAAATCTGCAGTTTCTTCCTTAGTATCTAAATCTTGAACTACATCAACCCATGTTACACCACTATTAGTCCCACCAGGATTCTCTGGTGTTGTACTTATAGTAACAGCAGAAGAACTTGTAGTAATAGAACCAGATATAGACTTATTTTCTACTTTTGTTAGAACATCTGTTGAAATATTCTTCACACTGATGATAGTAGACTGGATAGTGTTAACACTTCCAGATGATTCAAATACTTTAGATACATCAGTAGAAACAAGATTACCATCTTGACTATTAACATTGCTGCTAGTGAGTCTAAAGACTTTTTTACCAGTCTCAAATTTTGGAGTAGTTATATCATTAGGGTTAGGAATAAAGAATGATCCAATCACACTACCCAAATTATCACTTCTAAGTTTTACACTAGAAATTGTAGCTTGAGCACTTGAAGTTTCACCTACCAACTTAAGATCTTTTTCGACATATCCAAAATAAGTGTTATCTGCTTTTTCAGATAATGAGTCCAAATCTATATTAAGAATAACAGATGTTGAAGAATATAATTCAGGTATATTAGCAAGATCTGAAGAAGCAGCAGTAGAAGTTGTAGTTGAAGAAGATGGAATAACGTTATCAACTATAACAGCACCCAAAGTTTTACCTGTACCGCCTGAATTAAGTGGAGTAAACTGATAATATGGATTAAACTTGTAAGTTTGAGTAGGAGCATCAAAAGGTCCACGTTTGTGGTTTGATTGTGCTACTTTAAATCTAATTAATTCCTTTCCGTTAGCATTAGTTCCTATAACAGTTTCACCTACTTGGAAAGTTCCAGTAGTCATTGATATTTCAAGCAACTTAGGAATAATATACTTTCCTACATCTTGACCATCAAAGAATGCATAAAGACTAGTTGATGGTTTTAAAGTTCTAGCATCAAATTTAATATTCCTAGACCTCATATTAGAGGATATTTGAGTATTAATTACCTTAGGTCCTTCATTAATAGTACTAAATGTTTCTCTAACTAAACTCTTACTTGCTGTCCTAGTAGAAGTTCCAGTACGATATCCATTAACTGTTGTTACTTTCTGCAATTTATCATGATTCCACTCTGTCTTAGTATCTGACCAATTTTCTTTAAAACCAGTCCAGTTATCTGCCCATGAACTCCATGTTACAGGACCATATCCAGTTCTAGAATCAAATCCTGCAGCATCTAACTGTTCAGAAGTATTAGTATAAGTAACTAAATCCTCATGTTTAGCTTCTAGTACAACTTCATCTATCCATATATCAGTATCAGGAACTAGATCTACAGTTCCTCCATAGTAACTTACAAGATATGGAGTAACATTTTCAACTCTTGTAGCAAAAGGTTGATCCATATGAACAACATCTTCATAATCAAGGGTTAATACTCTACCAGTTTTTTTAATTCCATTAGCACTATTTAAATCTAATTTAAGATCTAATTCAGTTGTGTGGTGAGAAGGTCTTAATTCTCCATTATGATAATCAATAGAATTTTTTACTATCGTAGTTTTAAGTTGATTTTCTGTATTAGAAAAATCATCTACAAAAAATCCAGATTTAAATCTATTCAATCCATCTGTATCAGTAATTTGCATATTTAAAGTATCACTTTCCAATAAAGTAAGTGATGTATAAAATTCTAAATTCTCAATTCTCTTCTCAAGTTTATTAATATCACTCATCTGATATCTCTTATAATTAGCAAGAGATATACTTGCATTGTTAATATTAAATAAGTATGCTGGCAATTTAATTGATGCTACTTCCAATGCTCCATCTATAGGAACTGGGAATTCTGGAGTCTCAGCTGGAGTTCCTTTTATTAATTGGAAAGTTCCAGTTTTAGATAGATAAATTTTATCACATCTAGGAAGATAGAAAGAATAATCTAATAGAATAGACCTATCAGATGCTAAAATATTTTGAGCAGAATTGCCAGAAGCAGTAAAGGATCTACCTAAGAATTCAAAAGGAGATCTAGAAGTTCCTGAGAAATCAGAAACTCTAGGTCTTATATCAAGAATATCACTGACTCTAGAGTCATTAATTAAATGTAAATCATCATAATCAAAATTATCATAAGAATTTACAGTAGTAATATCTCCAGTATCTGATGCAGTAAAATATGCAGATTCAAATATAATGCTTAATTTTTTAGATGGTGCATCATATCCTGATTTTCTTATCACTCTAGCATAATCATAGATAGTACTTCTTTGCCCATCATCATAAGTAAATTCGTCAGTTATATTATTAGAACCTAAAGCAAGAGCACCAACTGTTGCAGTAATACCAGATTCTTGGAAAGTTACTATTTCTCCAACTTGAAGATCAAAATCATTTAATAAAGTATACTCAATAGCAGAATCAGTACTTTTACTAACATATATTCCAGTTGATTTGCTAGTATCACCAACAAACATTTCTCCAATTAATAAATCTCCAGTTTTTGCTGTTGCACTATTAATAGAACTTAAAGTTAATACTGGTAAAGATGCATTGTTAGTGTTAGATGATTCATATATTCCATATACTTTAGTTACATCAGGAACATTTAATGATATTTCACTATCTTGAACTCTAGTTCCAAAAACTGTGTTATATGTTAATCCATCATTTAACGTTGTAGTTCCTATTCCAGATGTTGAACTTGCTGATCCAACTATATTAAGTACATTAATTTTTTGCTTCTCTTTAATTTTTGAAGTTACATTTACTTTACGTAATGTTGCTATCAATTTAGCTGGACTATTAGTTCCTAATCCATTAATAGTTACTTGAGTAGATCCCGAATTAAAATTAAATTTATCTGCTGATAAAGATTCTGTGGTTCCATCAGTTCTTATTAAAGTATAATTCTCTTCATCATAAGCTAAAAAAGTCTCATTAGCATTTCCACTACTTATAGCACCTGTAGAATTACCACTAATAGTAACATCAAATTGTTTTTTAATTGTAATATGAGAATTTGTTAAATCTATATTAGAAACATTCTTTTTAGGTAGATTTGTATATAGATTGTTATCAGTAGAAGATTGGAATTGAGAAGTTAATATCTTAAAGTTTGATGGATTAATTTCTCCTGAAAGAGAATCTCCAGCTATTATAGTAGGCAATCCCCCCTCACAAACACCAGCAACAGTGCTAACTCCAGATATAGTTAAAGAAGTTTGAGAAACACTCTCGATTCTTGCATAAGAAGGAAGAGTTTTACCTGGATTTGTATATTCTACAATATTACCAACAGTAGCAATTCCACTAAAGAATTTACTTGGATCTGCACTAATAACTGTAGAAATTCCTAAAGATGCTCCTGAAGTAGTTGCTGCACTAATATTAACTTCCCCAAGATTGGCAAATAAACTTTGCTTTACATCAGCATTAAAAGTACTTGCTGTGCTTACAGTTCCATTGATAGATTTAACATCACTTGTAGTATAAGATGTTGATGCTGCTGAAATATTTCCACTTTCAACTCCATTAAAAATTAATTGTTCACCAGTAATGAAATTTCCTTTTGTATTATAAGCAGTAATAGCAGTACCAACAGAATTATATCTCAAATACCCTGTAGCACCACTTGATTTTCCTTTAATATGAGTTGGAACAACTAAAGCATTTGATGGATTGGTATTTAATGTTATGTTTGTATATGTTTGAATATCATATAATGCAATATCCCACTCATTTTCAGTTGGAACTGAGCTATTATAAGAACCAGATTCTAGAGCAAAATCATATACACGTGCCAATCCTATCTCTTTACCAGCAGCAGTAGTTCCTGCAGCACCAACTCTTTGATCTCTTAAACTTACAGTGTAATCAGTTCCTATTCCTATGATAGGAGAACCACTAACTCTATTTAAAGTAAATGTAGGACCAGTAACATAATTAATACTTTGTCCTTCTAAAAGTTTTGTAGTTCTTGGTTTTTCAAAATCCAAAAATGTAGGAACAACAGTTTCTACTTCAAATCCTTCAACGTATGCTTTTCCTGGCGATAGCTTATATGTTCCTAAATCTTTACTAGGAGTATTGTTATTATAAGTTATTTGGTTTGAATTGAATATTCCATTATTACCTTCATAATCATTTAAAGTATTTTTGGCAGTAAGAGAAAATGGTCTAATGTAGTAGTTACCAGACTCATCAAAGGTTCTTTTTGCTAATTCATTTCCTAATTCATTATAATCATTTTCTTGACGTACATATATTAAATTACCTCCCCTAATTTCCATTAATTGTATGAAATTAGATGGTTCAGTTTCTTCTGGAGAAATAGATGTTAATAATACAGATATACTTAATCTATCAGCACCTGGTGCTGTATAATTACTATATCCAGCTGCATTATCTGTTAAATTTTCATCTAAATCAGAATTTACAATACTTTCTTGAATACGCAATCCAACTTTAAAATCTCCATCATTACGATATGGGTCTAAAACAAGAGTTTGAGATTTTACTTCTACAAAATATCCCCTTACAAAATAAATTCCTGCACTTAAAACAGCAGCAGATGCAATAAAAGCACATGCTCCAGTAACTAATTGAGCAACAGATTCTCCTGGTTGAAATACTAATCCACTTCTAGTAGTTATTACATTATTATCTAATAATAAACTCTCTCCTGAAGAAAATACTGTATTACCTTCTCCGCCAGTATTTAAATATGTAACAAATAGAACATACCAATTACCTCCAGTAGGTTTTCCAATATATGATTTTATTTTAGCTTTTACTCCAGATATACTACCAACTACAACTTGATCTAATAAATTATCTAAATATGAATTAACATCTACTCCTTCATTAGATATTTGAATTCTGATAGAATTATATCCACCATTATACCTAATTCCACCTCCAGTTACAGAAGCTCCATCTTTAAAAACGTGTTGTCCAAATTTTTCAATCTGATTCTGGAGAATAGATTGAATTCCTGTCAGTTCACGAGCTTGAACTGGCAATCCTGGTTTAAATAATATTTTACAATAAGTGTCTTTTGCATCAAAATCGTCAAAATAAGGAGCGACATTTAAATTGGTTTCCTGTGGCATGATTCTTTAGAATTGCAAAATGACTTTGATATCTTCTCTTTGGTTAGCAGACCTAGTAATAGAGGGTCTGTTATCAACATATATGATATTTCCAGAGTACTTTTTAACTTCGGGATTTGAAACTCCCTGATTAAAACTCTGTCCAAGGTAATATGTTCTATTATTTATTATGGTACTTATACCAGGACTTCCTGATGTTCCGAAGTTAGTATCAATTCCCAATGTACCCTCATTACTAGCAATATTTACATTTCCTCCAGTTGTTGGATTTGCAGTAAATGAATGCAATGAGAATCCATAAGTTGGATCTGTTTTTAAAGATCCATCGCTATTAAATCCAACTAAACTCTTATCCTGCCAATACTTAAGAACTCCTGTAGTTTGGTCATAAGAAACTACTCTTCCTACAGCAGTAGAACCTACTCCTACAGTTTGAGTAAACTGACCATCCAAATCAAAAGTAGCTGTAGTATAACCTGCTCCTGTTAATTTTAATGCATATAGAGAACTTGCTTTAGAAAGAGTTAAATTAGCAGTAGAATCAAAAGCTTGAGGATTTTCTACTATTCCAATTCTAGCAATTTGGTTTCCAGTAATAAAATCAGGATTTTCTGTATCATTTTCAATCTTAGAATAAACTAAAACATTAGTAGATCCCAACTCCCTATAAATATCTGCTCCATGACCACCTTGAGGAGGAATAATTACATTAAATACTGGTAATGTTGTTCCAGTAGGAACTCCTCCACTCACTAAATCAACAGTACCATAAGTATATCCTGAACCACCCTTTGCTATATTAATAGATTCTACCTTAGCATCATTATTAATAACAATAGTTGCTTCTCCACCAGAACCATCTCCATTAATAGGAACACCAGTATAAGTTCTATTAGCAGTTCCTATACCAGCTCCTCTATTAGTAATAGTTGCTATTTTTAACTGACCACTACTAGATGCATTATCCCTCACTGCAGCATTATCAGTGCTTGTTTCCCAATCGTTAGGAACAGGCATAAAATTAGTAGAATCAAACTTTGCAATATCACCTGGTTTAATTGTATAAAGATATTTCCAAATATATCCATCTCCACTATCACCAGCTGCCTTAGGTTCTAAATCTGTAAATGTAGGCTGGTCTAATGATGGTCTTCCTGTAGTATTTTCTGGGTCTGTTCCATTTTGAAGGCAAATATAAACTTTATAATCTTCATTTACAACATAATATTTTGAAGAATATAAATTAGTTGCTCCAGAAGGTTGTGCAATATTTGATCTACTAATATCACCACGATACATGTCATAAGTTATACCCGAAGTCCAAGTATTCTTATTAACCATCCTACGCACATCTGAAGAAGTAATTTTCTTCAGTGCAATCATAGTATCCCAATAATCATCTTCTTGTTCAAAACTATCCTTTGGTGCAGGAGGATTTGATTCCCAAGTTGATGAATAATTAGTAGCATTAGGTAAACCAACAAAAGAATAATATGAATTGACAGTAGAAGTTGCTGCTGAGACAAAACTCTTAGCATTCAGTATTCTAAGTTGATCAGTTATAATGGCTGACATTTTTACTATTTTTTTAGTTATTTATGTGTTATAATTTACGTATCTTAAAGGATTAACTCTTTCTATTATTGGAGAACTAGATATACCACTTAATCCAGTAGAATTACCAGCATAAGAAGTAAATACTCTTGCTGATCCTCTAGGAGAAGTAGCAATTCTTCCCCAACTATACTCACCAAAGAACTCACTATGTCCCAATCCAGTCAATCCATTAAAATCTTGAACACTGACTGTAACTTGTGCAACATAGGTTAATCCAATTCCTATACCCATAGTTTGAGCAATAGAAACATTTGCAACTTCATAGACATTATCTAAGAAAGATGTTCCTATACCAACCACAGTTCCATCTTGATATAGAGAAGTTACTGAAGCACCTACATTAGAATTAAATACTGTAAAATAATATCCAGTTGAAATTCCACTTACAGTTAATGCACTTCCTACAATAGAAGCATCTCTGAATAATGAATCCTTAGGAAGAAGTAAATCAAAAACTATACCAGTAGAAGCAACTCCTACAGATGTAGTAGAAATGCCAGATATGATTCCAAAATCACCAGAATAAGATACATTTTTTATAGTTTCAATAGAAGTAACTAATTTTGGTTCTCCAATAAGAACTGCTGGAGCAGCAGTATTAGTATATGCCAATCCAGTAGTAGTTCCAGCATAAGAAACTGCAATTGAACTAACAGTTCCTACTCCACTTATACTTGCAGTTGCTCTAGCACCTTGAGAAGTAGACAATCCTATTGGAAGAGAAATTGAAACTGTAGGTGCTATAGTATATCCAATACCAGGATTGGTTATAGTAAAGGAGCTTATAGTACCTGTATCAGAAACTAAAGCAGTGGCAGATGCTCCTACTACACTGTCCTGAGAAATAATTCTAATATCACTCTGTCCACTATAGTTTTCTTTTGAACTATCAAAGAAAGTTCTTATATTAGAAACAAAGATGACAGTAGATCCAACACCCACGGATTGGATAATATTTGTATTAGGATATACTAATGGTTCGTAATGAGGTCTATCTTTAGGAACTGCCTCACCATCAATAAACTTATCTTCAGTTTGTCTTGACCAAGTAACAGCTCTTTGGAAAGTTTCATTAGTAGTAATTCCAGGTCCAGCATAGATATTTGTATTCAAACTATCAGATGAATTAATAACAGATACTGTTCTCTTATTTTCCTCTAAAGATAAATCTTGATCGTATAATTTAATATTATCTCCTTTCTTAACTGTTTCTAAAATATCAACATTAGTAACGTCTACAGATCCAGTTCCTTGATAGAAAAGAATCTTAGAAGTATCACCTTCTTTAGGTGCTTCTTTAAAGGTAATAAAACTACCTCCTTTAAATTCATATCCAGTTCCTGGAACTTGTAATATATCATTAATAAACACTAAAATTGCAACTTCAACATCAATATTTGATCCTGGTTTAGATTGAATAGTCTGTTGAGCACCATTTAAATTTAATGCAAATGAAGTTGTTTTTCCATCAAATAGAGAATCTAAAGGATCTAAAACTTGGAAATCTCCAACTGTCCATCCAGCAAAACTATCACTTATAGTCTCATTAACTGTTAATTGGAATTCTCTAAACTCTTCAGCACCTGCAGTTGGAATACCTACGGTACCTCCAACACCTATAGTTAACTTCTGAGTTTCACCATAACCATAACCTTGGTTAATAATTTTAAAATCAATTACACTGCCACCTAAACCAACAACTATATTTGCTCTTGCTTCTGATCCTACCCCAGATTGATTTGAAGAATAAAATAGAGGCATATTATCATAAGATAATGGCTCATCTATAACTACAGTAGGAGGATTAGTTGAGGTATAACCAGTACCTGGATTAGTAATTGCAATACTTACAATATTACCACCACTAATAGCAGCAGTACCAATAAATTCAATATTAGGTGCTCCTGTACTTAGTGTCTGAACCCCTACATTAACTATTGTCTGAATACCAGTTCTATACCCCGATCCACTGTTTCCTATGCTTACAGAACTAATAGTACCCAATCCAGAAACAACAGCAGTACCACCTGCAGATACTAATGGTTGATAACCTAAACCTTCAGTAGAACCAACAGAAACAATAACACCTCCTAAAGGTACATTAGAACTATTAGGATCATATGATACTGAAGAAATAGATCCTGTAAATTGAACACTAGTAATTCCTGCACTTTCAATTAAAGTATAATCTCCAGGAACACTTACTGAACCACTATATCTTTGAGGACCTTGAGGAATTTGATTAACTAATAAAATAGCATTATTTGTAGAAAATCCTGCAATATTACTCCCATTTGATTGAAGAGTAAATTGTGTTGTCAATCCAGTAAAGTTTCCAGAAATATCATCAAAAATATAATTCTTAGCATATGGTTCATCAGAACTATCAGTAATACCAGATCTCATGAAAGATCTACCATTAAATGATGAATGAGTAGCAATACCAACCCAATCCCTTTCACTTGGTTCATTTGTGGTAGTTGATAATGGAGTTAATCCTACAGGGGCAGTAAAGAAATTAACAGTACTATCTACAATATTATAGTTTCCATCTACTTTAGTGATTAAAGTTCCATTAGTATAAGAATCAACTTCTGTTCCCATCCAAGGTCTAGTTACAAGTAATCTATTAGTAGCACCTAATCCAACAGAATCTACCTTTATAATTTCGCTACCAATCTTCAGTAGATCGCCACCAGTAATAGAAGTAATTCCAGAAATAACTATAGTATCAGCAGTTGAAGAAACATCAGCACTAATAGTAGTGGTTACTGAGGTAGCAACTATTGGAGATTGAACTACATTATCAATACTTAATATACATCTTGAGTTTTGCTTGGTAGAAGTAAATGAATGAGAAGTACCAACACCAACAGCAGTAATATCAAGATAAGTAGGACTTGTCTTTAATGCATCTTCTGCAGAAGATGCAAGTCTAAGAGTAGAATCATCTACCTTAACAGCATAAACTGTAGAAGGTAATTTGTCAGTACTTCCATATCCAGTAATAGTCTGAGTAGTAATACCGATTGAGGAAGTAGTTCCTGAACCAGTATATCTGTAAGATAACTGCTCTCCAGTAACAAAATAATGATCAGGTATTCTAACTGTATCTTCTGCTAAACTTACCACAGTAGTGGCACTTCCTACAAAGTCTCTTTTGAAGATTGGAAGTTGTCTATGCTTAAGTTCAAATGCCCTCTTAACATCTGTCTCTGTGGCAGTATAAGCACCATACCCAGTGTCAATAGTAGCATTAGTCAAATCTATTTCAGTAACTGTGCTATTCTCATCTACAAGTCTTAGAGCAGACTGGAATACTCTAACCTGAACATTAGCACTCGCTATAGGAGTAAATGTTAAGTTAGTATAGTCTCCTGAAATAGATGCACCAAAATCACCAAGGTTAGTTACAGTTTGGTTAATAGCATACTCTGTCAAATATGCAGTAGTACCATCATCTACTAATATTACTTCAGATATTTGATAATGACTATTAGTAGTATCCTCAACACATACAACATAATATGCTCCATTAAATGTCTCTGTTTCATATTTGGCTACAGTAGTAGCAGAAGGAGAACCACTAGAAGATATAGCAGTATAAGTAGAATCTAAATTGGAAGTATTTAATGCAGTAGTTCCTACACCAGCAGATGAAGCATTTCCAAAGTCAACATGAAGAGTATTAGCAACATACGTACTTGCAGTAGATACTGTAGGATGGAGATCTAAATGAACTCTTGATCCAGCAATATAAGCACTATAAGTACCAAGTCCTGGAGTACCAGAATCATCCAGCATTTCAGTGGTTATTTGTCCATATTCTACAAGATCTACATTAGTTCCATCATGTACCAAAGTTATTTCTTCATGCTCAAAATAAGATTTGTCACTAGCAGCATATGATATTAAAACCTTAGATCCTCTGTAAGTGGTAGCAAATGAGACAATATTATGTTGTGTAGTAATTCCTAAAGGTATAGTTGTAGTACTACTTACAATATTAACAATACCACCAAGTCCAGTAGATGCTACTCCTACTACACTATCAGAAATATTAAATGCAACGTTAGAAACATCATAATTATTATATTTAAATTTCTTAGGATAGAATAAAAGTCTTGCATCATCTCCAGCAATATCCAAATCAAATGAACCCAAATCATTACCATATTCTCCAGCATCAGTTGGAGTTTCAACTCTACCATATTGATTTAAATAGATATTTCCAATATCATCATGTAAAGTAGAAACTATCATTAATTGTCTCTCTTTAGTGAATCTCTTATCTCTAATAAATGCAAGATACTTTTTAGATCTTATATTTGCTAAATTAAAAGTATCAACAGACATAAATGCATCTGTTCTTGCATTATCATTAAACTCTCCACTAATATCATCTATAGTCAATACTCTATTACCAATAGACTCACTATAATCTTGAAGAATTCTGGATTCAAAAACCACTTCATCAGAAATAACATTAGAATTAATTGTTAAAGTTTTTTCTCTAACAAGATCAAAATCAAATATTGTATTCATATCCATAATGGATATTAAATCATTAATAACTTCGAACTTAGTTTCACTTTGAACAGTAGAAATTCCTACATCTTCTTCAGTTTTAAGAATTAAATCACTAAATTTTTTAAATCCTGCTGTATGATTTAAAGCAGATACTGGCTCTTTCCATTTTTCATATTCACATTCTGATTTTAAAGAATATGAGAAATATTGATAATAATCACTATCAAAAACTCTTTGAAGACTATCATTTAAAAATCCACTATTATTCTTAAAACCTTCCTCTACAATAGAAGATGCTCCAATATCATATAAAGAATTATCAACTAAAATTTCTGTTATAGTTCCTCTAGTGCCTGAAGATTTACCTACAAGGAAATCTCCAATTTCAAAATTTTGTCTAGATGATACTCTTAAATATCCATAAAAATTATTCCAAGATTGCAAAGATCCATTCTTAGAACCAGAAACTATATCTTCACCTTTTTCAAATTCATCAACTTTTAATTTAATATCAAAAATTGGAAAATCCTCTTCTGCAATAATCTTAGCAGAAGAAAGATTGGATTGGAATGTACCTGGCACTTCCCCATCAGCAATAATATTAGATAAATTATATCTAACAGTTCCAAGAGTTCCTCCAATATTAGGATCTGTTGCTAAAATTTCAAATAAAGTATAATCATAATTTTCACTATTATACCCTCTACCAGTGCTTCCTAAACCAACACTTACACCTTCAATCATTACCTTCTTACCCACTTCAAATGGATAATCAGCAGCATTGCTAAAACTAGCTCCAATAGTTAAAGTTACATTTTTATTTCCATTATCATAATCAATGCTATTAATAGTAATTCCATTAGAATTACTTGTAGGAATTATAGTAGGAGTAACATTATTCAAAGTCTTAGTATTTTTTAAAATACTAACTTGAGTATCACCTAATTCATAATCCAAATCAACATCACTAACTTTCTTTTTAGTCAATCCATCTAAAAGAACCAAACCAGGAGATTCTAGATAATTTTTACCAACTGAAGTAATTCCAATAGTACCTAGAGAAGTAAGTAAATCTAATTTAATTAATTGTGGTACATTAGCTTCAGGTCTAAGAGTTTTATCTACTGAATAATCAAATCCAATATCTTCAATTACATTTTTACTTATTCTACCTATAGTAGGACCTTTAGTTTCTAAAATTGCATTATTTCCTTTATCTGATATTATAGTGCTAATTCCAGGTAACGTTTTATACTCATATCCTCTATGTTCAACTTGAACATTAAATATAGATCCTTCAACATTTTTAGAATTAGTAATATAAGAGAACAAACCATCAGAAGAAGTATATTCTAATTTTTGAGGAATATTAGAAGATACAAACGAGAATGTAGTAGTTCCTACTCCAACTAAATTATGAGATCCTGTTAGTGGGTTATGCAATAAAGTAGCAGAATTAGAATTATCAATATTATCAACATCCCTAATTATTCCAGTCTTAACAGCAGTATTTCCACTAAGACTTGTTGGAATTAAATTATAATATAATGGTTTATCAATTTCGCTTACATTCTTAACTGTAAGATTTGCATTTGCATCTATACCAATACTTCCAGAACTAACCACATTAAAGTCATCAGTTTCTCCAGAAGTAAAGAATGAATTATTAAGATTTGAATCAGTATAAAGTCTAAAATCAAAAGCACTATAAGAAACTCCACCATCACTAAATGATAAAGAAGAATCTGATAAATCAAAATATAATTTTAAATTTTTCTCTAGTTTTATTGGAGGATTTATAGGAGAAATAGTACCAGCAGATGCACTAGTAATATTAATTACTTTAGGATTTAAATGTATAGAATCATAATAATTATTAGATAATTTTATAGTATTTTTATCTACTACTGAAACATAATAGATTCTATTATCTACAAGTCCGCCAGAAGAGGTAGTCGCAGTATGAATAACTTTTCTTCCATTGTCATAATTATGTCTAGGTATGGTAATAGTATTATTATTAATATTAACATCACCAGAAGCAAATGTTCTAGGATCTATTACTAATCTTCTATTATAATCATTATATGCTACTTTTATAGTAGTAGTTATTCCTGGTTGAACAGTTAAAAGAACATCATCTTTTACTTTAAGACCATGAGTAGAAGCAGTAGATACTGTAACTAAAGATCTACTTATAGTGCCAGTTAAAGTATTTTCAAAGTTAGTCTTAAGGCTATGATATACTCCAGTTCCTATTCCAGTAAAATATAAAGTACTTATAGTAAGGTTCCCTTGGTTAATCCCTATCATCATTCCAGTAGAACCCAATCCAACTCTTTGAGTAGCAATTCCAATTATATTATCGGACTCTCTATATGCATAAAGAGTCTGTCCATTATCAAGAGTGAAATCCATGATTCCATCAGTAGAAACTCCAAGTGCAGTTCCACCATTTGTTCTATATGTTAATACATCTCCTGTCTCTAATCCATGATTTTTAAAATACAATGATTTAGTAGAAATGTATATTTCACTTAATCCTGCTCCAGGATTAACGAACACTAAAGTAGATCCTACACCAACTCCAGCAAGAGTTCCTAACCCAACAGATTCTTTAGGATTAAAATACAATTCTTTATTTAATCTTAGGTTGGAATTTTCTAACCTAGTATTAGAGTTAAAGAATAAACTTCTTGGTTTTTGAGAAACAAGACTATTTGCAGTATGAGCACCACCTACAGTAGAATTATATTCTCTTATTACTCTAACTCTAGATGAATCATAATCTATATTTAAAACTTTAACACATTCAGTTCCTATTCCTAAAAGATCATTCTCCTTTATATCAGTAACTCTATCTAAATCAAAATAAGTTACAATTCCAGTAGCAGAAGATGTGCCTGTAGATTTGAATAATTTAAATGTATCAGTAGTAATTCCGATTGTTTTAATGGAGTTATTTCTTATACCAGTAGTACTTAATCCAGAAATACGTACAGAATCTCCTGCATCAAAATTATGTGGATTAGTAGTATATCCAACGAATCCACTAACATTTCTTCCAAGTATAAATTCTACATTAGGAAACTCAGTGTTAGCAACACTAACTTGATTAATAGTTTTACCTTTAATTAATTTAACAGATGCCTTTGCTCCATATCCACTAGAACCAACATCCTCAAACACTACTTCATCACCAACTTTATATTGAGATCCACCAGTATTAATTCCTACACTTTGCAATACACCAGAAGTAGTAGATTTAACGTAAGTTCTTTGTTTATGAATATTGCTAGGATCTACCAGAAAATCGTAACTTGTATCCCCAAGAAGGAAATTATAAGGAGAAGTATTTCTAACTAAATTTGTTTTATTAAGATCTATTGCATCTTGATTTGATTGAGAATCAAAGTTATAATCTATCAATTGATGCTTATATGAATTACCTATAAAATATGGGAATTGAGGTCTTCTAAAATTTTTAAATGCACCATCATCATCGTTAATTGTAGGATTTATGAGTGAGAAATATGCATAAATTCCATTTGGATATTCTGGGGTTTTACAAAATCTACCATTATGTTCATCTAAATCTCCACTACCATCATAAGTATAATCTTCTACAAAGAATCCTTCAGAATATATTTGCTCGCCTGTAGATGTAAGAGGATTAGGTCTAATACTAGATATGGATGCAGAATATCCAGATTCAAGAATTTTGATAGGTCCACCTGAATTAGTCTCATACCCATATGGACCATAAACAGGAGCTCCATCGTAAGACCATCCAATAATTGGGGAATGTGCAATTGAAGGTTTTTCTCCTGCTTGATCAACAGATAAATCAGGAACAAAAACTTCCTTATCACCTACTGATTTTTTAATATAAACAGATTGTCTTAATTTTCTAGGAGCATATAAATGAGAATATTGAAGACCAAAATCTTCATTTAATCCATTACTTATAATTCCATCATCAGTTGTAATTTGATCGTTTTGTATTAATCTTTCTACACTATTAATAGTCCATGTTTTTGGATTTGAATAAAATTTAGCACCATCACCATTAGATGTTACTTTTATAGTAGCATCAGTAGATGTATGACCTACTCCACTATTAACTATCCTAACAGAATCAATAGAACCAGATTTTAAAATAGGAATAATTTTAGTTCCATTACCACTTCCTTCTATTTTTAAATCAGGAGGAGAATTATATTCAGTTCCTCCATTTAATACTATAACTTCTGATAATTTACCATCAACACTTATAATTGGCATTAATTGAGCATTCTTACCACTCTTTGGGGTAAAGGTAGGTTGTTTATTATAATTGATTATATCATCTGATCCATATCCTGATCCACCATTAGCAATATAAACTGATTTGATAGACCCTCTAACTGCAGGTCTTAGAGAAGCATTGAAGTTTTGACCAGAGAGAGTAGATACACCTATATGACCAGTTAATGATACTGTGATAGGTGGGTAATTGAATTCATGTATTCCAGAACCTCCAGACAATAATTCAACATATTCTTTATTTCTTATATGGAAATTAGCTGGAGTAGACCCTACACCAACAGCAGATAATTTAAATGAACCACCATCTACAGCAGTAACATAATAATTAGTTAAAGTAGAAAGACCAATGATAGGAGTAGTCTTATTATCATATCTAATAAGTTCTCCTGTACTATATCCATGATTAGGTATATTAATAATATTAGTCGCAGTATTAATTCCAGAAGAAGTGACAGAAGTTAATCTATTAGTATATCCTGAACCCGAACTTCCAATACTTATAGAACTAACTACTCTCTTCTTATTTGCGCATTTTATTTCCTGAATACCTACTCCATATCCAGTAAGATCTATAGCGTTTGTTCCAGCAATAGCATCTTGGTAATTGCTGTGCAATGTAACAGTTGTAGAATCATTTATAGAGCAAAAATAAGGAGCTCCTGTAGATAATCCAGCAATTGCAGTTTGAGTATCAGTAATATAAGTTATAAGTTCTCCATCTCTAAATTTATGAAATGTTGTAAATCCTATAGTATTATTTGTTAAATTTACGTATCCTCCAGTCTCAGTAGAATCAAATGTCAATGAATGCTCTTTTTGAATTAAATTTGCATTAGCAATACAACCAGAACCATTACCTCCAGTTATTTTTAAAGTGGGAGTAGTAATATAATCAAATCCACCATCTAATACATCTATTCTTTCTACAGAACCTTGTACTTCACAATAAGCAGATACGCCAGCACCTACATCGTCTGTTACAGTTAAAATCGGTGGATTTATAACATCATAATTATCTCCACCATTAGTAACTGAAATTTCTTCAATTGGTCCATAATATACAACGTCATTAGACTTATAATTTAATATTTCAACTCCATTTACCAAAATACCAGTTTTTCCTCTTGGAGTAGATTGATTAATTAAAGATGAAACAGGATCTTTAATTTTTCTTAGTAATTTTTGAGATTGTATTGATTTTTGAGCAAATCTAGTAAGTTCAAATTTATTATTAGATACAGTACCACTAAAAGAGACATATATGTCATTAAAAATGTTTGCACTACTTTTAGAAAGTTTAATAGTATTAATATCTATTTTTTTAATGAAATATTCACTTTCATCAATATCTAACTTATTATCATCACCACCATTAACATAAGTTACCCTATCTCCAGTTATTAATCCATGATTACTAATTGTTATCTCAGTACTATCTGAGAATGCCCCAGAAAAACTAATATCAGTCTCTCTAATATCTAAAGCATCATTAAAATAACTTGGAATTGAAGAGGAAGCAATATATACATCTTTATCATCTAAATAAGAGTTCTGAATATTAGTAGTGTAAATACTAGCATTGGGATAGTTACTTAATCTAGATTTAGATAATAATCTTTGTATTCTATATGTTGTATTAGCATTTAACTCACCAGAACCTTTAATTAGAACTTCTTTGGAACTTATAAGAGAAATAATTTCGCAAGAAAGACTATTAATTAAGGCATCATCACCAGATTTAAAATCGTGATTATCAGTTAGAGTTAATTTATATGTAAAGTTAGAATCATCAATAAGTTCTATAGATTCTACATTATAAGTAATAGAAATATTAGTAAATAAGTTTTTAGTTACTTCACTATTAGAAACTGAACCTAACCCTTTTGGTTCTATTACACTTCCTTCTTCATTATAATAAGTGGAATCAAATTCGCAATTTAAATCAGATAAAACTCCAGTTACTTTAACTTTTACTATTTTTTCAGTTCCTATACCAGAATATCCATAAGCATAAGCATCTAATCTTAAATCTTTTGTAGATGTAATATTTTTATCTACTCCAGAACATCCATAAAACTGATTAAGTGATTTTGAAGTATAATTTATAGTACTATTAGTTTCATCAGCATAAGTAGCAATTAATGTTCCTGTAGTTCCAAATCCAACAGTAGAATCAACATCTAAAACAGTAGATCCTACAGAAACAGAATTTATTAACCTAGTATTAGGATGTATAGAAAAATCTCCACTTACTTTATCTAAATTATGATCATAATCTAAACTTAATCTATAATAAGTCTTTTCACCTCTTATTATTTTTTCTACATCACTAATAGCACCATTTGCTTTAGGAAATCCATACACATCATCTTGAAATAAGTTTCTATTTACAAGATCCATAGGATCTCCATCAATAGACTCAACTACAAGTTGTTTAGAAACTTTATAATCAGAATTTGATGGTATGAATAGAAAATCTCTTGGTTTAATTACTTCTACATCTTTTCCATAAAGTGCTCTAAACAAAATTTCAAAAGATTTATCTGTACCTTTAGATGAATAAAAATCTTTTGTTTGTTTGACGAATAATCTTTGATTTATATCATTTGATAATGGTCTTTCTTCAAATCCTGGTGTAATCTGTTTTTTTACCTTTTTAAAGAATTCTTGTAAGAATCTAATACTTAAATTATCAACTACTTCTCCAGAAGAATGAGTATCTATATTAGATTGTGAGAATACTAACTCATCTGGTTTATTAACACTTCTATATGAAGTAATTCCGCTAAATCCACGTGAACATCCAGTAAATGAATTAGTTGTAATTCCAGTATATGTAATAATTTCATTATCAATCTGAATTAATCCATAAGTATCTGGAAATCCTGTAGTAGATTCAACATTTATAGTATTACTCGCTATTCCAACATTGCTAGTTAAAGTTGTAGATTCTACAAGATTAACTAATTCATCAATTTTTACATATTCATCAATATTTTGCAAAATATCAAGAGTAGATCCTTGATTTTCTATAGCAGTGTAATATTGTGCTAAAAATTCACCAGCAAGAGGAAAATCTGCTCTTACAAAATCTGGTAGTTGATTTTTAACAACTGAACTAATTTTGACTCTTGTATTTTCTGACATTTTATAGTTGTGTTAATTTCTTGCTAAGAAAAATGGTTAATATGATGATGTAGTAGTATTAGTTGGTGTGGGATTAGATTCACCTAAAAGTTCCAAATTAGTAGATCCTAATACATATGTATCTGAGGAGAGGAGGGAAGTATTTTGCTTTTCACCCTCAGTTAATCTAGCTATAGAACCAGTTACATAACTGGAAGTAGCAGTGTAACTAGTACCAGAAGTATTATCTCCAGGTGTAACGTTATCAATAATCATATCAACAGTACTATTACTAACATCTAATTGTAAGTATAGATCTTGCAATCCAATAACATCATTAGACTTAGGGCTTCCTGATATTTCTATTATTGGTATATTTTGTACTTCTTTAGATGTTGATATAATATTAATGGGTTTAATTAATATTTCTGCTCTTTGATAATCAACAGTACCTACATTATTAGAAACAATTGTAGGATTTCCTTTTGATGTTAATGAGAATAAGAATAAAATTCCAGTTTTTCTATCTTCATCGGGAAAATCACTCATATAAACAGTATCTGCTACTCCAAATATTTTAAATCCTGATGATTTAATATTATAACCATTATTATTTTTTATGTAAAATGGATTTCCAAAGCATAATTCATATTCTGCATTTTGATTTAGTGCTGGTTTTAAATCCCTACGAATTGTCACCTTTGTAATATTAGAAGTAACTGAATCATTACTGTTATCTACTACTCCTTGGAATTTACTATATTTAAATTTTGCTCCATATTGATTCATTTCAGAAGAATCTGCATAAGCAGTTATATTATTAGTTATTACTGTTTTTACAGAATTTGAACTAGCAGCTAAACTAGGATTATAATATGCATTTACATCAACTTCTACATACAAATATTTCAAATCTTGGATTTCAGTAACAATTCCAGCAACAGAATACTTTCTTAAAATGGTATTAAGGTTATTTTTGATGGAATCTGGTACATAAGGTCCATAAAATGGTTTTATAGTGATAAAAACCTTTCCATATTTGGGAGGATTCAATTCTTCACCTCCAAAAACTGAAACTGACTCAGTTTCTGGGTAAATTTTAGGAATTAATGCTTCATAATCAGATGCAGTTACTGCTCTATTATAAGCTGAGTATATTTTAGGTGCATAACGCTTAATTGAGTCTACAGATTCAATTTCTTTACCCCCTACAGAGTCATTTACAGTGGTAATTATTGAAATTCCTGTACTTACTAAGTTATTATTGTTATCTACTAATCTTCCATTGAAAGTAAAGGATGAAACATTGTTTCCAGCAGCTCCATTAGTGGTAATATAAGAAACTTCAATAAAATTAAGGGATTTTAGCTTTTCTCCAAAGACTCCATCCCCAAAAATCAACTCATAACGTTGATCTTCAATTTCTTGAAGGAAATATACCCTAGATGTGTCTGTAACTTCTATTAAAGTATCAGAAAATACGTATTTTTTAGTAGAAGTACTAGATTGAGTCTCTCTAACTAAGACTTCTAAGGTAGAAGTATCAATATTTGCATTTTCTAAGATGTATTTTGTAGGTGGAGCTGGATTTAAACCTGAAACAATGAAATTTGAGGTTAAAAATGTCCCTTCATATATCTCAATATTACTAAATGTAGCAATTCCATCAACTACAGACACTGTAACATCACTCGGAATGCAAAAAGAGTAACTTTCTGACCCAAATGTTGACGAAGAAGTGGCAACAATGCCTTTTTTAAGGGTTAAAGTGATTGGTTTTGTAGTAAAATCACTAGTATCAACAAAAAATGAGACTGTTGCCTTTGCAGCAGTCCTTGATCTAGGTGTATATCCAATATTTCTTGCTAATGAGACTACATTTTCTCTTAAAGTAGCACTATCAATGAATACTTCATTGCTAATCATGTTAGCATTGTAAGAATTGATGTAAGTATTGTATGCCAATACATCAATTATGCTAGAAAGGTTAGAACCTTCAAAGTCATAATCAGTAAAAGTAGAATTTGACCTCAAATAATCCTTCAAAGAAGTCTTTATTTGGTCAAAATCTAGATCTGTAAAATTAACTAGTGCCATTTATCTCGTTGGCTGTAGTGCAAATGCTAATTGTTGAGGACTAGCATCAATTCCTATAATATTATATTTAATAACTACATCAAAAGCGTAGTTATCATAGTCAGGATTAACTATAACTTCAATTAAATCTACTCTTGGCTCATAATTATCAATGGTATCCCTAATTTCATCCTTTAAATTGGATGCAGAAATCTCATCCATGTTGTCAAAAAGGCTCTCTGATACTCTAGAACCTAAATTTGGATTAAAAAATCTTTCTCCAGGTCTAGTAATAACCAAATTCCTAACAGAACGAGCAATCGCAGTTTCATTTTTGACACCAATAATGTCGGAATTAATGGGATTTACTTCAAAAGACATGCTAATGTCCTTAAATCCCCTACTGATCCTTTCTACAGGCATGAAACAACGGTAAATATAAGTTATTTATCATAAAAAAAGAGACCCTTAGGTCTCTTTACTCATTTTCCTTGTCCTCTATACCTTTTTTTAGGTTTATTTGCACTTGTAGAAGCATACTTAGTATGTTTCCCCCTACCTTGATAAGTCTTTTTAGGTATGGTTTCTACGTAATCACCACCAGAGAGAGATTTTTTGACTGGCATTAGTTTTCATCCTCCATTTCTTT
>VTLG01012140.1_pt1 | contig 25436 bp, 46 predicted proteins | sample 4694571 | NCBI WGS metagenome assembly VTLG01 (sample SAMN12604809, study PRJNA352737) | marine metagenome | biome: ENVO:00000447; feature: ENVO:00000209|ENVO:00000569|ENVO:01000036; material: ENVO:00002151; isolation source: viral sequences binned using virsorter ...
TTCTATAAAATTTTTCGATTCTTTTATTTGGATGAACAAGCCTAATTCCTTGGGTAGCAAAGTCACCCATAAGGTCAATAATATTTCTTATCAACCCAACTCTTTGATAGGCAGAGTTCGCAGCCCGTATAATACCAGAATGCTTTCCCGGAACAGCCTCTCCCGGCCTAAAATTTTCATAGTCTCTCCTTGTAAGTCCCGGCTTACCAGAAACATTAGTATCTAGGTCTTTATAGCTACGCCATCTATTGGCAGTAGCCACTCCTCCTCTATCAACTATCCGATACTCATCTATAGCCTTAGCAGATTCCCTAAGAGCTTCTACTCTGTCGTCTTCTCCTGCCCATGTAACAAAAGCTTGGTCTTGATTTGAATCATTGGAAAGGTCTTCCGCACTTGAGTATTTTCTCTTAGTCATCTTGATGCCTCGTGTAATTCTATTGCATTACAAATGTAATTATATTGTATAATACACCTGAAGGCTAGAATATTAAAGTTTAATAGCTTTTAGCCCTGATTGAGATTCCAGAGTGCTTAACCTTTGACGGTTTTGGTTAATCAGATTTAACAAAATATCTAGCTTTTGTGAATTAGTTAAAGGTATAGAGCGTATGTCTTTGACATCATTTTTAATAAACTCGAATACTTCCTGTCTAATATCATCAGTAATTCTTTGCTTAAAATTGGTATTGTTCATTAGATATGAATACGCATCGTCTTCGCTTACTTTATTTAGTTGGGCAAGATATAACGTAAAGGATATAACTCCGGCTGTATATACCGCTAAAGATAAAAACTTTTTTAGATTAGTCATCTTCTACTGACTCCTCTGCATATGTTCTGATTCACTCCTTGTGTATACCACTCTGGACCATTATACATTTGGCCACCTTTATCTCTATCTATCATTCCGGTGGTTCCGCCAACCATATTATATTTAGGTGGCTCAGGAGCCCTAATCAGTGTTCTGGCTATCATGTTCGCTATCAATAGAGCACTATAGCGGTCCTTTCTCAATCTGCCCTTTCTGCCATTGGCCATCTTAACCTCCGGCGTATCCCATTTGTCTCTTCCACTAATACTTGTCTTCGTCATAACTATTGTGCAAAGTTCATCTTTAAGTTCTTCTATTTCCATTACACAATCTTCTAAGGAGTCGTACAACCGAGTCTTGTCTCCTCCTTGTATGGCTCTCTTGTCGTCTTCGATAGCAAGGCCGATAGTAACTGGGTCGAATCTTGGGAACAATAACACTCTATCTTCAAAGTCTTTTCTTAGTCCGTGATTTGCTCCTGCCGTCCAATCGGCCTTCGCGAATTGTACCAATTCCAAGATGTGGAGACCAGCTTCTACATCAGTATCTTTTTCTTTCTTAGGGTCTATAATAGGCCATAATAAATGTTCTCCGGGCTGCAATTTATCTGGGTCGTGAAGAGCCTCTTCAATTGCAACACCACCACCTTGCTTATCAATACCTATAATCTCAGCAGGGAAAACTTTCATTAGGTCTCTAATTTTACGAGCACAATAATGATAGAAGTCGTGTTCGATATCTAAGTTAGCCTTCTTTGCTTCTTTTATTCTTTTCTTAAACTGCGTTCTATTTGTAGACCAGCCATAAACAATTCTAGAATGGTCTTGATGTAGTTCAATAACAATGATACTGAAATTATCTTGCTCGGAAGCAGGGTCAATACCATAGACATATTTTTTACCGCTGGAGCCCCTAGTAATTGGGTCAAACCATATATCCCCAGACGGCAGCTGAACTGGCTTCTGGTCGCTAGTGACACATCTTTCTATAAGACTTCTCTTAAAAAAGCCTTCGCTGTCAGTGGTAAATACGGCACCATATTCCATCTGGTATATACCATTGTGTACAGTGGCCTTAGCTCTTGTAACGTTCTTGTCATCCATGAACCCTCTAGGTATTAGCTCGTATGGAATTCTTATAATAGAATAGTCTCTCCAATCAAAACTTGGAGGAACTTCGCCATTAAAAATTTCAGCTAGTTTTCTTTCTTCACCTTTGCTTGAAATTATCTTGTGGTATCTCTTCCAGTATTCAGCGAAGTGATTAAAATCATAGTATGCTGTACCCGAGAGTATGGCTTGGTTAGAACCTTTTTCTTGAAATTTGTGTTCTAAGTCTGGAGTCCATAAGCCTTCTTCTTGAAGCTTTTTTTTCTTGGCTGCAGCTTTGACATTTTCAATAGGTGACGCTGAGACAGCGGCGAAACCGGAAACAACAGTCTCGTAAATATCTGGAGGAATCGAAGCAAATTCGTCAGCAATAATTGTATGAGCTCGTAAACCACGAATCTTAGTACCATCACCAAGAGGAACAGCAATAGCCCAGCTATCATTAATTCTCATGGTACATCTATCTGTGTCTCTTCTTGGCCCACTATTTGTATCACATATACTTCTTAGGATAGGAGAGTCTCTCCATATTGTTTCCATATATTCAAATATAACTTTAGACTGTCTAAAAGCAGCACCAACTATAACAACCTTTGTCCCCGGAATCAGCGCGCACTTTAACATCGCATACAGAGATAGCATAAAAGACTTACCGAAACCACGGCTTGCGACAAACATAGGGAAAGGTCTTTGCCACAACTCTTTCAGGACAGCTATTTGAATTGGTAGTAGTTCTACATTCAATAGAGTCTTAGCAGCGAAACCAAGATACTTTGGGTTTCTCATTAACTTTAAAAGATGAAGGTCTGGCCGTTTGATTTCATCTGAACTTCTGTCAAACAAAGGATTGTCTAAATCCATTGACTCTATATCAAAGCCTAGCCAAGCATTATTAGCCAAATCTACAATCTGTTTATTACTCATTGGCTTCTCTCTCGACAACCCTCTTCATGATGCTGCTGGTCATGTGCCAAGCAGAAGTCTTATCTCCACAGGGCAGAACATGTATATTATATTCAGTCTGGTATTCAGCTAGCTTTTTTAGAATAAAGTTACCTTTGATTCTAATCTTAGACCATTTAGCTTTAGGTATATCAGAGCCATGGGGAAAAGACATAATATCCTTTATACCAAACTCTAAAATAAGAAACTTATATTTAAAGTCTCTCATTCGCTCTAGCTCTCTGTCAAATCTTTTGTCAACTATATTGTTCGCCAACTCAGAGACGCTGCCTTTTCTTTCTATGCACAACACATCCTCTAAACCCTCTACAGAGTAATCTCCGGTATCAAGCTTTTTATCAACCATACCTTGGCAGTAATTGCTTTCTTTAAAGTACCAACCATCTCTTTCTCTGGTATCTTTAATTACTAGAAATTTATTCATCTTCCATGGATTTCCTTAGCAGTATATTGAAAAAGAATCTTTCGTAGTATTCTTCTTTACTATGGACTCTTTTGTGACAAGCCGAGCATAGGGTTATACCATTTGCAACAGAAAATCTCAGCATAGGATTGTTAGCCCAAGTTTTTATATGATGGGCATTCAATCTTTTTTTTGAGGTACATCCGGGCCATTGACACTGGTGTCCATCTCTTTCATACACCTGAGACCGCCATTTTTTGTAAATTGGGTCATTAAAGTTTCTATTCACTTGATAGCTTTTCTATATCTGATTGCACCATTTTTCTAGCTAATTCATCAAAACATATATCTCTAGTCCAACTCAAAACATCTTTCGCTTTATCAGGTTTTCCTAGTAAATAGTCAACCTCTGCGGGTCTAAAAAACTTAGGGTTTATTACCACATATTTAGACCAGTCTTCGATTCCAATGGCATTGAAAGCAGCATCTAAAAATTCTCTAACACTATGGGTAGAGCCTGTTGCTAAAACATAGTCAGATGGCTCATCCTCTTGCACCATCAGCCACATACCCCGAACATAATCAGCAGCATGACCCCAATCTCTACGAGAATCTAGGTTACCAAGCTCAAGATGTCTAAGCTCGACTTCTTGTCCATCAGAGTCTTGCCAGTATAAGACTTCTCTTCTATGACTACTGCCAATGTCAACATCAGAAAGACTATACTTGTCCATGAGGGATTTAAGCTTTGCGACATACTTAGTTATCTTTCTGGTAACAAAGTTCTCTCCTCGTCTTTCACTTTCGTGGTTGAATAGGATTCCACATGTAGCGTGCAGACCATAAGACTCTCGGTAAGTATGCACTAAATTGTGTGCAGCTGCCTTTGCAACAGCATACGGTGAGCGAGGAGCAAGCGCCGTCTGTTCGTCTTGGTATTTTAACTCGCCTTCTTCTGTATAATTGTCTCCAAACATTTCGCTAGTAGAGGCTTGATAAAATCGTGTCTTAGGACTCCTGCATCTAATAGCTTCCAGAATATTCAAAGGCCCAACAGCATTAATAAGGAAGGTTGCTTGTGGCTGCTGAAAAGAAACGCCGACATGACTTTGGGCTGCTAAGTTATAACACTCATCAGGTCTTAGCTCATCTATAATTGAATACACAGAGCCAGAGTCCGCAACATCTCCGCACATCAACTCAAAGTTTGGGTTATCTAAAACTCCATGCAATCTTTCGGTTGTATCTACGCTAGAGCGTCTATAGACACCAACAACCTTGTAATCTTTGCCCAACAAAAACTCAGACAGGTACGAGCCGTCCTGACCAGTTACTCCGAAAATTAACGCTGTCCTCATTCGTCATCTTCCTTATCTAAAACTATCTCTGGTGTCATAAACGGTCTGTCTACTCCACCGTCTTCATAAGTGTGGTATTCTGAAAGGTCATCAATTGCTTTATCGGCAGAAATACTCATAATTTCCATATCAAGACCTTCTCTTTCTCTTACTGCTTCATCTTCCAACATTCTAATAAGACCAACCCAGCTTGTCTTTCCATCTTCTATTCTTTTAAGTCTTTGGTCTCTTGTAGCTTTCAAGTCTTTAGCTAAATCTTTATATTCTCTGGAAAGCTTGGTATATTCTGTTGTATGGCTACTCTGGGCAGAACGAGACAGTGCAAGCTGTTGTTCTATATTCATAATGCGCTCTGAGTTACGTTCTCCAAGCGGTTTTACATATTCTTCCCGAACTAGTTCGTCAAGCCTATCTATATCTTCTAACGAGCGTTTTCTTTCAACAAGGCTTCTGTTCATCAAAATTTCTGTAGTTATGAGCTGTTTAATTTGTAATTCTTCTGTTGGAAGTACATCTTCTCTAAACTGTTTGATTAACTTTACCCAAGTCGCTTGGAAATAAGGAATTTCTCTTTCTGTAAACTGGCGTAATATTTCTGGCCAGTATTCTCTTGTAAGCAGCTTATTTCTGAGAGATACGTCATCGTACTCCTCGGGAGTCATATCTTTGTGTGCTAAATTCAGCTCGTCGAGTATCTTCTTAACTGTCTTAGGATTTCTATCTAAATAAGAAGCGAGCTCATCGACACTCTTGTTGCCGGAGTTCTGTTTGATGAAATTTATTTCTTCTTCGCTAAACTTGCCTCTTTTACCCATCTAGCTTGTGCTCCTTTATAATTTCTGCTATTTGTTTTTTAACAGCGTCTCTTCTAGGCTTAGGTAGCTTAAGCCCATTCTTGAATCTTATATAATCTAGCCTAATATCTAAAGGAATATTTTTATCTATAACTTTTATAAGTTCTTCATTTATAATATTAGATAATTCAGACTTAGACTCGCTTAAAAAAGAATCAGAGCCCATGGTCATATCAGACATCTTTACCGGAGACATAAGATTTTTCTTTCTACTGTTTCTATTAAACCAGCTAGAGAATGGAACACACTCTGATTTGTCGTTAAACTCAGTGCATTCATTATTAGAGTTTGCCCTGCACGGGTCATAGAAAACACACGAGAAACAAGGCTTGTCTGGTCTTTCAAAATTATCACGCTTATAATTGAAAAGCCTATTTCTTACATGCGTCCAAAGGAAATTTTCTAGAGGTCTTTTTTCATCATAGCTGTCAAGACCCTCAAGAGCAAACAGGGTAGCCTGCTGCTTCATGTCTTCAACACCGTGGTAACCAAATTTGAACTTATAACAAAGTTTATTGGCTATCTTCTCTATCGTCTCTAGAACTTCCTCCTCCGTCATGTTCTTGGGTAACTTCATGTTCTTCCAATAAGGATGCTATAGATTTAGTGCCGTCTTCTAATTTTAGCTCTTGCTCAACCTGCTTCTGGAGTTCGTCGCTAGCCTTAGTATGTAGGACAGAGTTTGCAATTTTTTTAGTATTCATAAAAGTTCCTTTTCGGTGTACAAAAGTGGTAACAAAAGCTATAATATATTATACACAAATAAGTGGTAAATTGCCATCTTTAGGAGGGACAAAGATGAATAAGGTCTGGAAAAAGGACGAAAAAGATTTCATTAGGAATAATGCTGGGATTATGACAGATAAGATTCTAGCTATCAAACTTACACAGATAACAGGTAGGAATGTTACGCTGCAGGCAGTTAGAAAACAACGACAGGCAATGGGAATAAGCAAAAAGCCCGGACGAGGGATATGCGGGATAGTAGAACCTAAAGAATCAGACGAATAAGTTTTGCAAAGTTAATAGGCATATACAGTACTTTCACAGAAGAGTTTTAGACTTATGGACTGGAAAAAGATACACGATACTTCTACGGTGGTAGATTGGCATAATCATGCTGCTCTTAAGAGGAGTTTGTTTAATAGGAACTTAGGAAGTAAAAAGAAAAAATTCTTGTCTGGCTTGTATGAGCGCGTTACTTGGCCTCTATCTAAAAGGAATACGTTTCCCCAGATGGAAGAAGGCGGGATGGACGTTATTCTGTCTACAAACTATATTCCTGAGCAAGAATGGGAGGAAGATATAACAATAATTAGATTGCTTGTATCTTTGTACTCTGAGCTACGTCAGAACATATTTGACCCTACATACTTCAACGCAACATTAAATATGATGAATGCGATGGAAGATGAGATTAAAAAATATAATGATTATAAAAAGAACGAAGCTAAGCAGATAAAGCTCGCCGTTACTCCCGAGGAGCTAAAGACTAACCTAGAAGACAAAAGTATTATAAATATAGTACACTCGGTCGAAGGAGCTCACTCTCTGCATGGAGAGCTATGTGGTAAAAAGATTGACCCAGAAAAACAGTATGATGACCACATTCTAGACGAAATGCTAGATAATTTAGACGAGCTACATAAAAGAGGGTGTGCATATCTGACTCTAGCCCACTTCTATCCTAATCATGTGTCATACCCTATATTCCCGTATCCTGAAAAGTCTGTGCCTAAAAGCAAATGGAAAGAAATGTATGGACGCTGGGATATGACGAAGGGACTAACTGCGGAAGGGGAAGAAATTGTCCGTAGGATGCTAGAGATAGGAATGTTAGTAGATATCACGCATTGTACGCCAAATGGACGCAAAAGGGTGTATGAAATAGTTGAAGAAGTTGGTGCTACAGAATGTCTGATAGCGAGTCATACGGGGTGTTATGAAATTAACAGAGACCCTATGAATTTAGAAGACTGGGAAATAAGATGGTTCGCAGACCACGGTTGTGTGGCTGGAATTATATTGATGTCATATTGGTTGTCACCGATAGATAGCGGTATGGCTCTAAAATATGTTGAACAGAGCATACATCATATAACAAAGATAGCTGGACACGATGTAGCTAGCATAGGAACTGACTTGGATGGGTTTACCGACCCTCCAGACGAAATTGTGTCGATTGACCAGATGCCTAGGCTTACAAAGTATTTAGCTGCAACAAATCACTATAAAGAAGAACAACTACAAAAGATACTTGGCGAAAACGCATTAAGACTTTTGTTAAACGGATGGAAAGCAAGTGTTAAAGAAGATTGATAAAATGATAAATGACTCATTGCTGCTTCTTTGTTTGCTTGTATTAGCAGGTATGTCTGTGTGTTTGATATGGACATTTATAATAACAATATTATAGGTATAAGACATAATGAGATATAGAGAACATATACAAGAACACTTCTCTGAAACAGGTTATACAGAAGAGCTTACAGAAGCAAACTTCGTTGTTCCCGCAGAAGAAGATTATATTGACTTTGGGGAAGAGACTGAAGAATGGGATATCGCTGCTGAAAGACCCGGCCTATGGGAAAACATCAGACGAAAGAAACAGAGAGAGGGCGACAAATACCGACCTGCTAAGCCGGGCGACCCAGACAGACCTACCCAAGACCAACTAAAAAGAGCACAGTCTGACAAACGTGACCCTCGTAGAACACCCGCTCCTCCAAAAGATAGAAAAAAGGGTTCTAAAAAGAATAAGCCCGATAGTGCGAAAGACCCTAGTGGTAAGATTAAGTTCAGTAAAGAAGTTACTCAACAGCTATCTAACAAGGTCAAAGAGCATAATTCTAAGGGCAAGGGGTCAAAAGCCACCCTTGGAGCGTTGAAAGCAGTTTATAGAAGAGGTGCAGGTGCATACTCAACAAGTCATGCTCCAAAAATGAGCCGTCACGGATGGGCGATAGCAAGAGTCAACGCATTCTTGTATCTTCTTAAAAATGGTCGCCCTAAAAACTCAGGCTACAAGCAAGACAATGATTTGCTTCCTTCAGGCCATCCTAGGAAATCTTCTAAAGCTGAAGTGTCTGAGGGTGGTTATAAATATGAGAATCCTAAGACAGGCGAAGTATTTACCTACACAAGAAAAGGTACATACAAAAAAGACGGAACTAACCTTATATATAAAGGAAAAGCCGCAGAGTACCAAGGAAGAAAGGTACAGTTGAATAAGCCTTTTAGAACTCCGGACGGACCAAAGAAATCTTCGGTGTATGTTAAGAATGAAAAAGGCAATGTTGTAAAGGTCAACTTCGGAGACCCTAACATGGAAATCAAAAAAGATAATCCAGCTAGGAGAAAGAGTTTCCGAGCCAGACACAACTGTGATAATCCCGGACCAAAGTGGAAAGCGCGATACTGGTCTTGCAAAGCTTGGTAAAATGAATAAATTCTTAGACGAACTATCGAGACGGACCGCCATAGACTCCATGCGTTATGTTGATGCGCCCCCCAAAAGGCATGTTGCAGTCATGGCGCGTCCGACTCCATCTATACAACTGAAAGATAAAGATATACAACTTCCTGCTCCGCCTCACAATAGCTGTGAGAAAACGAGAGACGAGTTGAAGTTTCTACAAAATCTTACTAGCAATGTTACCCCTGAGCAGACCAAGCTTATAAAACTAGCCGATGATAATATGATAACAGATATTTTCATGGTAGATTATGATTGGCCTGATAAAGAACAGATAGTAGCTCAGCTTGAAGACCTTAACAAGCAAATAAATACTATCACTATGAAACAGAAATATAAATTTAATAGACCTCGCCCTGAGCAATTAGCAAAGGAGTATGGTTATAATATAAAAGTATTCCCTTCATCTACTACAAAAACTCCCGCTTATCCTAGCGGTCACACAACACTGGCATATGTTATAGCGTATATCAGTTCAGATATGAACCCATCCAACAGAGACAAAGACTTGGAAAAAGCAAATCAAGTTGCCCTTTCTAGAATGTTAATGGGTGTTCACTATCCTAGCGATAATGAAGCATCTATAAGTTTGGCTAAACAAATTTATTCTTCAATAAAAACAGAATGGTTCAAAGATGAAGTATAGCGAATACGTTAAAAACTATTTAGCTCTGAAAAACTTGCCCGAAAAACTAAAACCAAAAGCGGAAGAAAAGAAGGATGATAAAAAAGGAGATAGCAAGTCTAATTGATTTGGCTGTCTACTTATTTATGGTCTACCTTTTAGGATATATACTAGGTTATGCGTTCATACGCATACTGTATACTTTAGGATTACTAAATTGGTTATTATAGCAGGACCCTGTGTAATAGAGTCGGAAGACTGTGTTATGCAAATAGCTGGCGCTCTCAAAGACATTAGCACTAGGATAGGCCATGAGATAATCTTCAAGGCGTCCTTTGATAAGGCTAATCGGTCTAGTCATCTCTCTTATCGTGGGCTAGGCGTAGATAGAGGTCTAGATATTCTAAATAATGTCAGAAAACAGTATAATGTTAAGACTTTAACAGATATACATATCCCCCAACAGGCTGCTTTAGCTAGTAAAAGCGTAGATATTTTACAGATTCCTGCATTTTTATCACGCCAGACAGATATGCTCTCTGCTGCTGCTTATACAGATTGTATTGTGAATGTGAAAAAGGCACAATTCATGTCGGCTGAGGATATGACAAACGTTGTAAATAAATTAAAGCACTATGCAGCCAAAGAAATATGGCTGACCGAAAGGGGAACGACGTTTGGTTACAACAGACTTATAGTAGATTATACAGGAATGTTGGTTATGCAAAAGACAGGTTGTCCTGTCATCTTTGATGCGACACATAGTGTCCAACGTCCCGGAGGTATGGGGACGAGCAGCGGAGGAAATAGAGAGTTTGTTGAGCCGTTGGCAAAAGCTGCGGCAGCTATAGGCGTCGATGGCTTCTTCTTCGAGACGCACCCTAACCCTGATAAGGCCCTAAGCGACGGACCTAATATGATACCGCTGGGAGAGTTTGAAGAGACATTGAAAAGAGTATTGTCTAAATCCTAATAGAGTGGTTTAGCTAATACATTTTGTTTGTCGCTGTGAATTGCGTATGAACCACCTCGGGGTACGAGCAACACAAGCACACAGTTAACTCATAGATAAAAAGGGTACGGAGTTCTAATGCTCGCGCAGGGGCGCCTCGCACTAATGAGATTGTGTCTCAATAAGAACTACAAAAAAAGATGTCTTTTTTCTGAGAAAATAATCAAGTATCTATTGACTTATGACGATATTTATGGTATACTCTTAGTATAACAATTAATGAAAGGTAGCAAGATGTTAGACAAAGTAATCGAGATAGTAGGTAAGGTATCATTAACAGTTATCATTGGGTACGCAATCTATTTTTATACTACAGAATTAATTAGAATTATTTCCTAAAAATGATTAAAGGCTATTGACATTTATAGCCGATAAGTTATAATAGAGACATAACAAACAACGAAAGGGAAACAATGATTATCAACGAAGCTAAACTAGAACTGTTCAAAGTAAACCGACAAATCGAAAAGAAGATTGTCGAACATAAGAACGAACTAGGACAATACAACAAAGGTATTGTTCAGGACGAACTACAATTACTATGGGATAGAAAAGCACTTCTATCTCAAATCATCAACGGTTAAGGAGACCGATATGAATCTTGGAATTATGAACGGTTGGACAGAACAACCAAAAGAATACACTAAGCATCTTGCTGAGTGTGGACAGCTTGAACCTAGCGTTTACGCTTTCATGAAAGACGGCAAGCCATGCCAAGAGACCCGCATGGTACGACGGTACAACACCACCGTCGAGAAGGTAGGGACGTACAGCGTTACGCGTACCGAGACCTGCCACGACTGCGGCTGTAGCTGGAAGAGCTACTCTTAATGAGACCTGTTCTCAATAAGGGGTTGGCGCCCCCGCGCCGCGCGCTATTGAGACTGATTCTCAATAAGAAAAAAAAGATGTAATTATTCTGAGAAAATACTTAAGTATCTATTGACTTTTGTCGATATATATAATATACTTAGTATATAACAATTAAGTAATAAAAGGAATCAGACATGAACAAAGCACAAGCACAAATCACTCTTGATAAACTAAACGTAACAATCGAGAATAAGATTGTTGAACATAAAAACGAATTAGGGGAATACAATAAAAGTATTATCGAGGGTGAGATGGAATACTTGTGGAAAGTAAAAAATGCCTTGTTAAAAATAATTGCAAAATAATTAAAGTTTGCTATTGACAAATGCCGATAAGTATGGTATAATACAAGCATAACGAAAAGGAAATAAAATGTTCACAGTAAAAAAAGAATTAAGATTCGACGGAGTTAGTAACAGGTACCTAGTAAAGTGTGGTTACTACCCCGCCAAGCGTTACGCTGTTATCTCATCCCACAAAAAACTAGACAGGGGCGAAGTGCTTAACTGTGTCAGCCTAGTGGCTAAGAGTAACAGCCGTGAATACCTAATGAAAAAATACAACTAACGAAAGGGGAAACTATGAGAGTTTCAGAATTAGAAGCCGGTGGCGGCTGGAATGGCCACAGTGTCGAAAGACCAAATAGTGATGCTCACGCTATATTTAGCAATGAGTATAACAAACAAAGTTTCATCGAGAATTACGGTGATGTTGAGATTGTTTGGAACGAACGATACAAGCATTGGGAAGTCCCAGCCTTTGCCGAAAGTCGTGCGGCTTACGGTATCGCTAAACAACGTGCTTGTGATACTTGGGGGTGTGAATAATGGATTTTGTAGTATATAAATCAGAAGAAGACGATACAGGCCGAGTGGTTGAGCTAGTGCGTAATAGGCACTGCGAAGTCTACGAGGTAATCGTTGACGGTATACCAGTGTTCAACTGCAATGATTACAGACAGGCAGAACACGAATATAGCATGGAGTGCGAATAATGAAAGATAAGTTTAATGAATATTTGTTTTGGTTTGGTGCTTCGTGCATCGCATCGTTTGGCCTTTGGATGACGTGGATAACATAATGAGGATGCGAAGAATTCACGCGTTGCAAATCGCACGCGAATATCAACGGATTGAAAACCGAAAGCGTAAGCCGGTTGAGCAAAGAAAAGGATTCATTAGGAGATTGTTAAATGTCAAATAGAGATATAGAAATTAGGCTTGCTACATGTGTGGGGTGTGTGTTATTATTAATTGTGGTGGGGATGTCAATCTTCTCATTGCAGAACAGACGACGAAAGCCGATTGAGTTGCCACCACTAGAAACACAAGAATTGATTTATCCTAATGTAGATAAACAATATATAGCACAGAGCCGGCGGGCGGCTTCTTTATAATAGCCCGCTCCTTTCGTTGTGCCGCCTGTAGGGGATACCTTGCAGGCGGTTTTTTATTGGCCGCTTGTATTAGTTAAACCAACCCCTTGGGCTTGACAGGAAACTCGTTGGCGCCCCCGCGCCGCCGCTTGTTGAGACTCATTCTCAATAAGAAAACTTTTTGCCTTTTTTTCTGGTTTTTACTCAACCGGCGTATTGACTTATGCCGATATATATAGTAGAAAGGAAGGTGATACCTATGACATTTTTTTTATTACTGCTTGGTGCTTGTTTTGTCGGTTTCTTGGGTGCAGAATTTTTACAATAAACTTTTATAAAATTTAAAGTTTTTACTTGCAACCGCCGATAATTATGGTATACTTAGGACATAACGAAAACGATTCACGAAAGGATTTTACTATGACTGATTCTCTTTTTTCCGCCGAACTCCGTGACGCCGCCCGTATCAATGAGATGGAAGACCAGCGCGCCGAAATGCTGGACGCTGTGCGCGAAGCCTCTGAAGAGGCCGAGCTTTCGGACTTCGACCCGCATCGTGATTTCTATGCGGAGATGGACGACGAGCCTGTGATGCACTTGCCGAACGACCTGTACATGATATTCGACGACCCCGATTATTTCGGGTAGTGCCTAGCTAGTTGTTTTTCCGTTTTTGTTTTTGGAGCTTATTATGCATTTTGAAATTTTCTTCGACACCGCCGCCAACGCCACCGCTCACGCCAACGGGATTCATCCCGAGCGTGATTCCATTGAGGTGAAGAGCCTCGACGGGGACAGGCTCGTCGTCTTCGTGCCTTGGCACCCCGATTATCGCGGGGAGTTCACACGGGAGACCATGGACAGGGTCGGCGTGGTCGATTGCGACACCTGCGACTGGTACGGGTAGGCTTAATGAGACTGGTTCTCAATAAGCGACCGGCGCCCCCGCGCCGCGACCTTAATGAGACTGAATCTCAATAAGGAAAAATAGTTTATATTATTTTGAGAAAATGCAAAGCGAGTGACCAGATGTGTCACGACCATAGACGATAATATATATATAAGGAGTTAAGAAAATGATGAACAATAAACAAATAGCAATAGCAAAACACAACGCAAACAAAAAACGCTTTGCGGACATATTCACAGGGTGCTTATCAGCCGGCACGCTGAAGCAAACACAGAAGAAAATAAAAACCTTTAAATTGCCAAAAAATAAATAATCAACCGGCACGAGTGACCAACCGTGTCACAGCTCTAGAGTATAATATAAGCATAACAGAAATGAGAACGAAAGGAAATAAAATGAGTAATCGTTACTTAGTAGCCAAAGAAGACAACGAAAGAATCTGTGCCAATATCGTCGCCAAGCTCGATGAGCTTTGCAAGGCTAATCGGGAACTGATTGGCCAAGATAGCCAGTCGGCTGGACAAGCCATTGAGGAAAACTGGCAGTACATGCGAGAATTGGAAGCTCGATTGAAAGACAGAAAAAACCCTAAAATTTATAAAGAAATATGAGCAGAGTGACCAACCGTGTCACACCACTATGGTATAATTGGGTATAACGAAAACGAGAACGAAAGGGAATAAAATGGCATACGTCGCATACGAAATCAGACAAACGAAAGAAACCGCAACCGGCACGCGTCACCTAGTGCGATGCAATCGACTAGGCAAGTGGGCAATCTGTAGCTGGGTAGGTTCAACCGGCTCAGCTATGGGCAGTCCTGAATGTCAGGGTAGCTACGAATATGTGATGAAAAAGTGGAAAAAAATTATAGGAAAGTACGTCGCAGTGACCTAACGTGTCACACCCATATGCGATAATACTTATATAAGAAATCAACGAAAGGTAAAAATTATGAAACTAGAAAAATTCAATCAGGCCATCAAAGGCCAAAAAACAATTCGCCTTACTCACAAGATGGCACGCGGTGATGGTTATGTTACCGTCAACCGAGAGGTTGAAGTGTCTGATTTATCCGTAGGTGAAAGCGGATTGATTCAATACACCTGCTACATGGCGGGAGTTTGTCGCCACGTTCTGACAAGAGTGTCAGAGGTTGTCGGAGTCGAGTCAGTTTGTACTATTGAAGAATGGAACGCCGGTTGTGATGCGTTCGATTTGAAGCATGACCTAGTAGGATTGAGAGGTATGTAGTCCAATGAATTTCTAGAGCGGTAGGACAAAAAGTCCAGTATTGAGTACCTGAAAACCGCAGGCGTGTAGAAAACGAAAGTAAAAACGAAAGGTAAATAAAAATGACAAAGTTTGATATTCCAAAGCCTGAACCAGCAGGCAAGCGTATAGGCTTGATTTACAAAGACCTGCGCGTATTCCATGAAGCGCGCACTAGACTAATCACAGGATTAGAAAAGTGTCAGTCAGCTGAAGCTTATGAAGTTTTTGAAAGTGCCATTGATGCACTACTAAAAATAAACCGTGAATTTAGCACAAAGGAAAACTCATGATAGTCGCAAATGAGAGAGCCCAAGACGGGCTAGAGTTGTTCGAGGTTAACGGACAGCAAAGTTTTGAGATGACTAACGACACGATGAAAATCTGTGCTAGTGAAGACGGCACAGTATACCGTTCTGTGCGTGGTCTAGATGTTTTAGACGCAGACGGAAATTGTGTATTCAGTTTGTCATGGTCTGAGTCTGGCGTATGTGGTACGCTACACGATGAAGATTTCAAGGTACAAATAACGGAAGAATTTTAATTATGTTTGATGTTGGTTTACTTGGTGAGATGTTGGTTTTATTTGTTGGTGCGGTAGTCTACGGTATCGCGGCGTTTGATTGTTGGAGGTCTTAATATGTTTATGGTTGAATACCAAGATGAATATTTTAAATATTTAAGTGATTTGAGGGAAAGCGGGCGCATGAATATGAACGGGGCGCCTGCTATGTTACGGAGTGTCTTTGGACTGAATAAAAAAGATGCTTATGAAGTATTTTTTAAATGGACGGAGTGGTTAGAAAATGGCAGTAAGTGAATATGAATTTTTTGGGGTTAGTCAGCCAGCTAAGCCGGTTGAGGATAAGCCCGAAGAAGGTAAACAGTATTTATTAATTGGCGGTACTGACAAACCAAGTATTGCAAACGGTAACAGTTGGAAAGAGTCGGAGGTAAAACAAGATGGCTAACAGACTAGTAAAGACTACGGTGAATACTTCGTATAACCCACCGCAGCGGAGAAAAAAAACTAAGCAAACTCCGACAGCGTCAGCGTTCAAAGGCTTGAACTCAAACCAGCTAAGAAAGATTCTTGGGGAGGTAACAGCTAAACCATGAGGATGAGAAGAATACACGCGGTACAGATAGCGCGCGAATTTCAACGGATGGAAAACCGGAAGCGGTCGCCGGTTGTGCAGAGGAAAGGATTCTTAAAGAGGTTGTTTGATGTCGTACAGGCAAGAAATTAAATTGTGTAGCTGGGTTATGGGGATTCTACTATTGCTGATTGTGATATTAACTTTTTAAAAAATCGTTTTTAGCCTATAAAAATAGGGGTTTGGCACGCCAGCGGCTGCCCCGAGCCCTTGTTGAGACTCAATCTCAATAAGAAAATAAACCTGCAACTTTATCCGCAAACTGCAAAAAAATATCATTTACATCTCATGATGTGTGGTATAATTGTCGATATAACAAGTAAGGAGACAGCATGAAGATAAGCGAACACGTAAACGACCAGCTAAGAGCTAGGCTACCATCGAGACGAATACAGCAGATTCTAGACATAACTAGAAAAGCGGTCAAGCGGCACGGCGGCGAATCATTGGCGGTTATTGCACTGAGAACAAAATACAACGGGACGGGAGCATGGTCGAGGGGAAGCAATGGCGATACTGTCATTGTGATAGTTAGAGACAACACAGCTGTCACGGCATTCTTTCGACGGTCAACTCAACCAATCAATACACGAGTAACACGAACAAATATGATAGCCGACGAATATGCACGGCTAGGTTATCAACCAGTATAGGGGACGCAGTAATGTTAAAGTATGAGCCAATCAGTAGAAACAATTTCAAAACAAGGTACTTGCTAGCGGGAGCATTTAACCCCGACGAAGTACACGAGGACGAAATTGACCATATGTACAATGTATGGTGGAACTTCAGCGAAGGAATGCACGTCGAGAGTTCTGAGGAACTGCTTGATATGTCAGACGGAAGCACCGTTGACTATATGTATATGTGGGCTGAGTATGTGGCACAATGCAGTAGTGCGATGCAGGAGTTAGATGTTCACGCAGTGAGAGATATGTGGGCGAAGAACCTTGTCGAACTGACGCACCAGCAAGTTGACGCATTGATTATAATGGCGATAACAACGCTGAGCATTGAGCTAAAAAATACCAAAAAACAACTGGAAAAATATGGTGAAGGGTATTGACATATTAAAGTTCTATGGTATAATTGACGATATAAGATAAAGAGGATTAGTTATGAGCAAGACATCAAAAATTACAATCAAGGCTAGAGACATCAAAGTGTCAATCGGCCACCGTCAGCACATAACTGGTACAGGTGTACACGACTCACGCCCGAAGCGTCGTCGGACACGTTCAGCAAATAATCGGGCAGCGATAAGGGAGCAACTCTAATGAGTAAGCCAATAACAGTAGGAACGAAGGTAGAATTTACACTCAGCGGAAACACTGGGTACGTTACAGGGATTGCCAATAAAACCATTGGCGTGACTAACGATAATGGCGAGAGCTTCAACTTGCCACACGCGGAAGTTAATAAGATGCTGGACAGCGGGGCATTAAAAATAACCGCATAAAAATATTTTTTTCCTATTGACATTCTGTCAGATATGGTAAAATAGAAGTATCACAACAAAGGAGATTATGATGAAAAACGAAATGACAATTTGCCCACCAATCAACGGCATCGGCGGTTTAACTGATATGGAAGTATTTGGTTGCTTCAATATCGAGATTGATGAGCAAGGCAATGACCTGTGGGAGTTCCGTAAGATTCCCAAGAAACAAAAAACAGCACGAGAAAAGCGAGCCGACTTAATCTCACCTGACCGTGAGAGAATGATTAAACCTGTCGGTCGTGCTGGTAGCCTTGAGCGTATCGAGGCATTAGCGAAACACTACCAAACAACGGACGAGGTCACACCCTTCCATCCGTTTAGGTAGGAACATAAGTAGCCCCTTCAAGGCCTTTGTAGCCATTACGTAAGGATAGAATCGGTAAGACGGTTTAGGGGTGCATCGAGGCGTAAGTCAACTCCGGTTCCTAGTGAACTTAAAAAAGGACGCAGCATACTACGGTGCAGATGGGTTGGCCTGACATACTACTTATTTTTAATACAATGGTGCGGTGTGATTCACGCCGATTGATTAGCCATGAAGATGTTTTTTGTTGGGTGAATTGCCCAACATGATATGACGACACGAAGTGATACCTTTGACGCGGCAAGCATCTGGCCAAGCCTACTTAAAAGTTCACGGATACACCCGACCGAGCTAACGGTCAACATCATCATGCAATCGGTTGCTGGTTTGATTCCGGCACGCATCACCCCCTACTCCTTTGTTGCCCCCTTCCGGTCTTGGGTTATTAGCCGGTTGGGGGCTTTTAAAAAAAACGTTTTTACCCTATAAAAATAGGGGTTTGGCACGCCACGGGCTGCCGACCGGCCCTAAGTCCTTGCTATCAAAGGACTTACGTCAATTCCAAAAAGTTCTAAAGTTAGGGGTTGACAAATGCCGATATATGTTACAATGGGGGTATAACCTCCTGTGAAAGCAACCCCTGACTGGCGTCTTCCTTCTTCGCTGGTTGGGGGTTGTCTTATGTAATCCTTCCCCATGTAGTCTAGGGTAGTCTTACCCAGCGAGTTACTTGACAATCTGAAATACGTGGTATAATGTTGTTTTAAGTTTAGTTCTAATTAAGGTGTGCAGCTATGAGTTTATTTGATGAAACAGATTTTCTATCCCTAAGTCGTGATTTGCGTGATTCACTCGGCAAGAAAAAAACAATACAAACAGGCGGAGCTGAAAAATTAAAAAGATACCGAGAACAGAGGGTTGAAGTATTGCGTAGGCTATATGCTGAAAACCCAGTGGAAGAAAAAAAGATACTTACTTATGAACATCCATCCGGCGATGGAAGAAAAAATATTTACGAATTTGATGCAGTGGAAGAAAACCCATATTCACCGTTTGATGACCTAGAATTATTAGAGGAATTAATGCCTAATACCGAGGATTTTATTTAATATTTTTAGTTGACAGGTCGATATATATGGTATAATGGAAGCATAACAGAAACACTACAGGAGATTATAAATGTTAAAGTTTTCAAAAGCCAATGCAAAAATCGAAGCACTAAAAAACGTATTCGGTTTATCCGAGTTCTTCAAGAAACGTGGACGCAAAACCGCAAAAGTCTATTCACTCGATTTACTTTCCGGCTATAGTTGTCCATTTGCCGAAGAATGTCTTAGTCGTGCTGTTACAAAGTCAGACGGTCGTCGTACCATACGAGATGGCAAGAAAACAAAATTCCGTTGTTTTTCTGCTAGTCAAGAGGCAATGTATCCGAATGTTTACAATATTCGGGAACACAATTTCAATAGTCTTCGCAAGTTATCCAATGAAGATATGGTAAAGATTATTGATGCGTCATTGCCTGATGATGCGGGCGTAGTGCGTATTCACGTTGCGGGCGACTTCTTTAGTCGTGCTTACATGATGGCGTGGTACTATGTCGCACTTATGAATCCGCAAACACTATTCTATGCCTATACAAAGTCATTGCGGTATTGGGTCGGCGGCGTTAGTGAATTACCTACGCTACATAACTTCGTGCTTACTGCGTCATACGGCGGACGTGATGACCATATGATTGATGAATTCTCATTGCGTTATGCAAAGGTAGTGTTCAGTGAGGGTGAAGCCGATAGTCTTGGTCTAGCGATTGACCACGACGATAGTCACGCGGCTAATCCGGCATGGCGTGATGATAGCTTCGCACTACTCATACACGGGACTCAACCGGCGGGAAGTGATGCGGCTACGGCACTCAAACAGTTAAAGGGTAAAGGTTCTTATTCTCGAAAGAAGGTGAAAGTATGAAACGCATAATGACGATAGAGATACCGGCTAGAAAAACTGAAATGTTTACTTGGGTCATATCGGGATTACAAGATGCTCGTGTTGAGTTTGAATCTAGGTATGATGAAGACGAAAAAAAATGGTTTATTGAATTACTATAGGGAGTTGATTATGGACGATGTAAAGATTAGAAAAGGGAACTTAGGATTCTACGACCGATTCGACAACAAAGTGGCATTACTGGAAGAAGGGCAACGGTTAAAGATTGTACGGGAATTATCCGACGGCAAATATGTTTGTAGGGTGATTAATCCTACAGAGAGATGTAAAAACCATGGTGGTTATGATGGTATGCTAGTAGAAGCCTACGTGGAGAATTTAGAGACTATTGAGACTGAATCTCATTAAGGGGGCAGGGCAGCCCACAGCGTGCCAAAGTACTGTTTTTATAGGCTAAAATGCAAAAAATAAAAAGCGGTTTTATCTAAAGATTTTTGCTTGACATGTCGATATATATGGTATAATTGAGGAGTAACGAAAAGGAGATATTATGAATGACTATCTAGGAAAATACTGTGAGGTTTACTTCAACCTTCACAAGCGTTTATTCAGCGTAAGACACAAAGGTATCGTCGTCGCACATGCTAGGAACGTAAAGGTTATTGACGCTAAGTTCGTGGTTCAACCGGCTGGACGTGCTAAGGTTTTGCGTGAGAAGAAAAAGAATGTTCATGCGTTCGTGCGTGGTCATGTTACCCATACGTGTAATGAGGACAAATGTCTAGGCGGCGACAACTGGGGCGAGCGTGAAGTTAACGTAACATACAATCCCTACAGAGAAGGGTATTTCTTTATTAGAGAAACTGGCATACGGATTGATTCAGCGGACATGGCATTACTGGAACTAACAGATAAAAACTCCGGAAAAATTACCGGATTCTTTAAAGAATAGTTCTTGACATTCCGATATATATGGTATAATGAGAGAGTTGTTTAAGTTGTTTGGTCAAGGAGATTTAATTATGACTAAGATGAAAGTTGGTAAGAAGTACAAGTTTGGTTACTTGCAAAACATTGATGCCCCTACTGTTGACACTGAAACGTGTTATAGCGTTCCTAAGCTGTATGACTACAGTGAGAACGTAAAAACGTATGTAGGTGAACTAATTGATGTTCGAGACATTTCCAAAAACCCTTTGTCTGCTGAAACTCTGAAGTATAAAGGCTTGAAGGGCAAACGCTCCCAAAACCTGTGTTACTTCAAGATGGAAGACGGTGACATAAAGGGTATGTACGACGGTTCTATTATAGCCGTTGAGGAAGTGCAACCCGTCAGCACCAAAACGCCTTTGCTGTATAGCTTGGCTAAAGTGTTTCGACGGAAACCTCGAAGGGCACTAAGTGCCTAAGTAACCAAAGGAGTTGAATCTCCTTGTCGAAGAGCCCTCAATCGGTATGATTTGCGACATCCGCCGGTTGGGGGTTTTTTTGTGAAATTTGCTTTTTAAAAAAGTGTTTTTATGCTGTAAAACAAGGGGTTTGGCATGGTATGGGCTGCCCGCCGCCCTTATTGAGACTGGGTCTCATTAAGCAAAGTTTTTTGTATATCTCAAGTTTTTTGTAAAGAATTATCGTTGACATACCGATATTTATGGTATACTTGGGTTATAAGATTAAGAGTTAGTACCGAAAGGAGATTTGTTATGTCGGTTATTTTTGACAACTTAGGTTCGCCGTGGGCTGGAATTGGTAAAGACGTAGGCGGTGCGGAATCCGTCACGGATGCCATGCAGAAGGCTGGTTTGGACTGGACTGTTAGTAAAGAGCCTATGTTCTTGGCTGATGGTCGTGAGGTTACTCAGAAGGCTGTTGTGCGTTCTGATTCAAAGGATGTTCTTGGTTACGTTACGCCAAAGTGGACACCGTACCAAAATGCGGATGCGTTCAAGTGGTTTGAACCGTTCGTGGAAGCAAACGAGGTAGAATTTTCTACTGCGGGTGCTTTCAAGCAAGGTCGTATTACTTGGATTCTTGCAAGGCTTAACCGTGACAATTCAGAGATTGCCGCCGGTGATGAGGTTGAGAAGTATTTACTGCTGTCCAATTCTCACGATGGTAAGCTCGCTGTCCGTGTAGGCTTCACACCTATTCGTATTGTTTGCACAAACACGTTGCATGCCGCTCACCGTTCGTCGAGTTCTCGTCTGTTGCGTGTCAACCACGGTTCTCAGGTTCGGCAGAATGTTGAGTATATTCGTGATGTTGTAAACATGGCAAACCAAGACTTTGAAGCTACTGCGGAGCAATACCGCTTCCTTGCTTCCCGTCAGATTAAAAAGTCTGATTTGGAGCAATACGTTAAAGTAGTGCTAGGTCGTGCTGATGTTGCCACTGACGATTTGTCAACACGGACTAAGAACCAGATGCAACTGATTACCCAGTTGTTTGACGAAGGGCAAGGTAATACTAACCCCGCTGTCGCTGGTTCTTGGTGGGCGGCTTACAATGGCGTTACTGAATACCTAAGCTATGCGAAGGGTAACAATAACGACAACCGTATGTCGTCACTATGGTTCGGCACTGGTGCCAATACTAACAGGCTTGCATTTGAGGAGGCGGTCTCAATGGCCGCCGCCTAAGTGCCGCTTTTAATTCATTAGTTTTTTGTTGAGGAGATTTTATTATGGCTCGTATTTCATTCGAGGAATTCGTCAAAGTATGGGAGACTTCCAGTACGTTGCAGGAAGTTGCTGATACACTAAACATGACACGGAGCCAAGCGTCTGTCCGTGCCGGTCGTCACCGTCGAGAGGGTGTGCCGCTTCGCTACTTTAGGGTTCACACGAAGGTTGACAAACTGGCTGTGCTGGCCGACATTCGTGGAGTAACTAGGCAAGAGATAGCCGCCGAAGCTCTTGAGCGACAACGCGACAAAATTCAGGAAAGCGAGGAGCGAATTGCTTAAAGACTTCCTGATAGTGGGGCTAGTGCTGATATTCTTGCGGACGTGCTGGAATGATAGCCTAGAACAATTCCCCACTCAATGACGAAGACCCGCTATGGCTTATGCTGTGGCGGGTTTTTTTCTTTTTAAAAAATGCGTTTTATCCTATAAAAATAGGGGTTTGGCACGGTACTGGCTGCCTCGTCGCCGTAAGTCCTTTATTTGCAAGGGTTTACGTCAATTTCTGTAAAGTTGCCCGTGACCTAATACCGATAATATGGTATACTGGAGTGTGAGGGGATAGGGTTGAGGACGGCTTATTGATACTGAGTCTCATTATCATTAGTGGGTGTCTCTGCACATCCTGCCTGTTGGTAGTCAAAGGTAGTCATACCCAGCGAGTCTCAAGCGAGAATCAAAAAAACAGTATATTGTTTAGGAGGGCTGTCTTAGCTAATCCAAACCCCTTAGTCTCAGATAGTCTATACCCAGCGAGTCCCAGCAAGTTTTGCAAGAAAAGTGTATATATAGTCAGAGGTAAAGCCGATGATTATGTTATACTTAATGTTGCTCCTGTCCCCAGACAATCCCGCAGTAGTCGAGGAGTCTTGTGAATATGCGGAGATTAATACTGTCTCTTATGGGGATAGGTATCTAGTACAAATAATATTCTGGGAGAAGGGTAAGTGCCTGTATAAGGATGATGATGGTGTCCGCAGGTATTATGATGGCATGGTAGTCAAGGGCTTCAAGGTCGTGGCTAACCAGAGAGGCGAGCATAATAAAAAAATAGAATTTTTGCCTTACCGCGCTGGCAAGTTCTGGTACTGCTCGTGGCCGCATGCGAACGGGAAGGTGTATACGATAAAATTTAAGCGATTAGTTTTCACAAAGACCGACTACGATGTTGAGGTGTGGCATAGCGAAAATAGACTCCATCGTGATTTCAGGTCAGGGTTTGCCGGGCGGAAGTATTAGCTAAACCACACGGCTTAGTCTGGAATAGTCTATAGCCAGCGAGTTCTAGCGAGCATAGCAAGTATGGTGAACACTCCTATGCAAAACAATGTCCCTACTACTATGATTACCCCTGCCCAGTCTATTACCGGCTCTTCGTAAAAATCCTGTTTTTCTTTTTCGTAAGTGAGAGGAGAGAGATAAGGATTGTGGTCTGTCTCTGCCGATGTATCCTCATGATAGTCTAACATAGTGATACCCAGCGAGTTCTATAAATAAAAAAGCCCCTCTGCACTAAATAGCGCAAAGAGGCCGAAAAGAAACAGACTACGGCGATAAGTCTGAGTATCATTTTCTCCCACCACCAACCCCATGCCGAAGCATGTTAAACCATACCACTAGCACGCTGAAACCTTTTGCAATGAAAGCAACTAGGAACTTTCAACGGACTGCCTAGAACGGTCGGGGTTCCAGCGATGTAATGTAGGAGCTAGACAGGACTCTAGGAGGAGGGACATAGCGCAGTGACGGGGATACTGCGGAATCCTGCCTAACCCCATTAGTATTATACCCTATATGCAGGTCATATGTAAGGTCTTTAATTACTCATTCCTCTATGCAAAACCTAAAGGAGAAAAAACAATAATTTGATTACTGCTCCAAAGAGTAAAGACGGATTTTTCTTTTCCCCGCCCCATGTTTCGAGCAAACCAAAACCAAAATCCAAAGCTCACGCACACCGTCATTCTTTCGACAACCGAAGCGTTAAAATAGAGTATTTTTTATACTAACCTGCGAGGTCAACCGAGTGCCACCAGAAAAGGTGCAACTACCATCGCCACTAAGCTCTCAGTCCTTCCACGCCGTAACCGACTCAGACTTCCGCTTCCTGTACGCTGGGTGCATTATAGAGATGCTATGTAGAGGTTGTACAGGTTCACCCCGATAGGAATACAAACATTCCTCCATGCCATCATTATCGCAGAAAGTGGCAAACTACTCAAGCTCTTTTTTTACCAACTGCTTATAATCCCTATAGGAAATACCATATAGCCAAACACGGATTCGGCTTTGCGGTTTTTAGCGAGTAAATGAAACAAAAATACATTACTTTTATCCTTGCAAAACAAATAGTCTGTTTATTTTCTCCGACCCACCTACAATTTGTGGGATTTCTGCCCATTTTATTTTAATTACATAAGGGTTGAGTGGGTTTTACGCTATCTATGCAGGGTTTTCCTTTTTATGGGGTTTATGTTGTTCCCTATTGTTTCTATTAGTGTTTCTAGTGGTATATTTGATACTAATTAGTTAAATAAAGGTTTTTGGATGAATTAAAAAGAATTAAACAACAATTAAGCGTAAATTACCTCTACTTCTACTCCGGTGTATATAATAGCGAGGGCAGGACTGATAAAATTTTGGATTTTATGACTACGGCGAACGGTCTTGGAGCATGTAATGAATAACTTACGAAAGATAATTTGCGTTCTGTTAATATCATCTTTGTTTGTGTCACTGGATGTCTATACTAATACTAGATTGGAAGAGAAGTTCGAGCAGACGCATATTGATTTAAGAACG
>VTLG01014811.1_pt1 | contig 25436 bp, 21 predicted proteins | sample 4694571 | NCBI WGS metagenome assembly VTLG01 (sample SAMN12604809, study PRJNA352737) | marine metagenome | biome: ENVO:00000447; feature: ENVO:00000209|ENVO:00000569|ENVO:01000036; material: ENVO:00002151; isolation source: viral sequences binned using virsorter ...
AGTTATTGGACGAGCATGTCCCCGAGTGCCAAAGTAGACATGTGGATTGGCGGATGGCTTAATAACTTAGAGGAAAAAGTATATGGACAAGGCACAGAGATTGAGATGTGGGACGATGAACGGGGTGAACCCGCTTGGGGCCAAGATCGCGAGCGAGAGAGCATTGTCAGGTACGGCAAGCCGCCCTACGATACAGCGGGAAACATCTCCGCTCTCGACGCTAGATGGGATAAATTAAGCGAATCCATTAAAGACAAGCTAATAAGCGTGTCTGATGACGAGCTTGCTGATTGGCTTAGAGGGTTGGTAAGCTCATTAGAAGATGATCCGAGGGCGATGGCTGGAGAAGTAGAGTGGGGAGAAACGTGGGTGGACGGCGTTCTCAATGAGGCTATAAAGCGCGAAGTATCGAGCAGACTTAATGATATTATTAAACGGACCCTGCCTCCACCATTAAGCGGAGCGAGCGGAGCTACTGAGTATACGAGGGCACAGTTTCCTTTCTTATACACGCAGAATGAAATGGACAGGGGACTTAAAACCGCAACATGGCGAAAACCGGGTACATATATTTCCAAACACGCTGAGGTCGGTCATCTTTTTCAATATGAAACGAAAGACGGTAAGCAGAAGATCTATCGCATTACCAATATTATCGAAGAAAAGCGTTGGGAGAATGTTAGTAAGCGGTGGAAAGAGGAAGGGTTCACGTCGAAGGAAGCATTAGCGCAAACACACAAAGACATGCACGGGATGTCTAAAGAGCGGTGGGATCAACAGAGCGAGCTTTTCAAGGAGGGTAAGGGAATATGGCACGATACAGGGAAAACCATCGTTTTCAAAGAAGCAACCGACTTAACGGACGAGGTAACCAATCTCGGTAAGGAGCGGTTTAGGGCGCTACCCAGCGAAGAATCGCAGCCCACTGATATCGGGAGTATACCTGTACACCTTGATGAAGAGGGTAATGTCGATTTAAGTAAAGCACCCAGTTTCAAAGATTTACCTCCAGCGGACCAAGACCCGAAGACGAGGGTCACGGGGGGTTTCACCGCCGTTGACACGACCTCGGGTGAGATAGTAGACGTATCTCCAAGTAAGTTCATCTTAGGTGATAATACGGAGTTTGGTAATTTAGCGCAACGCCGCTTCAACTATAGAGATATGCCTTTCTTCTCTGTAGAACACGCCTTTCAAACATGGAAAAACGGGGAGTTTAACGAGAAGATATATAAGCATCCGCTCTGGTTGAAACCCGGATCGAAGGTACAGGAGAAGTACTATCCAAACGTGAATGAGAAGCTGGTGTCTGTTGGTAAGCTCCCCGATGGGACACAGGTAACGCTTCCGGGCAATGTTAATTTGATGTATGATCTTATATTCGATAGTATGCGACAAAACCCCGAGGTTCTAAAGAAGTTCTTGGAGAGTAGCGGTAAATTCCCCGCTGTAGAAGTACCCGAGGGGAGTTTTTGGGAAAAAGCGTACCCTGCGATTCTTGAGGGTGTATGGAAACATCTTCGCGCCGTTCAGCCGGTTATTACGATCAATGTTACCGGAAGCGACACGTGGGCTACACCGAAGCACAAAGAAACCATGCGTAAGGCTCTTCGAGCGATTAAACAGGATATTGAGGGGAACGGGTATCGAATGAGGGTTCTTTCTGGCGTGCAGGTTGGCGCAGATCAGATGGGCTTGGATATCGCGAAGGGGTTGGGCTTGGATATCGGCGTTGGGGCGAGTGCAGAACAAAACGTTATGGGTTCTGATTTCACGATAGAGTTCACCACACCCGATAGAAAATTCTCTCCGAGGGCGCAGGCGGTACGAGACATCGCTGTCAAAGCAGGTAAAAAATTATACGGTAACCCGGACGTTTCTGTTGAGTCTAAGTTCCGACGAGCGCTAAGAAGGGCGCAGAAGAACCCGCTTTCGCACACGATTTCTCCTGAGAAAGAGGTTGAGATTAAAGCAGAAATAGCGCGTCGTATGCCCGGTTCAACGAGATACTTAAGACGGCAGCGTTAGATATGTTATGGGCAGGGACAGTTCGTGAATTTCGTATGCTATTATATTATCAGATGCTATACTTGGAGGGACGTATAGGTGGGCCAAATGATGGTGGTAGCGCTGATGGTACTAACTGAACTTCTTACACACTCGGACGCAATGGCTGAACAGGCCGGGATCGATCCGCTTATTTTCAGAAACCAGATAAACATGGAATCGGGATGGGATCCAGAAGCCGTGAGTTGGGCTGGTGCGGAGGGTATCGCGCAAATTATCCCCGCATACCACCCGGAGATGGAAGGCAAGACCTTCGACCCGTATATGAGTCTGGAGTATGCTGCGAACTTGATGTCGAGCCATCTGGACTATCGTGAGGGTGACTACAGGGAAGCGCTGGCCGATTACAACACCGGACGAAATTCTTCCGGCAGTTTTCGTGATCAGGGCTATTCGTATGCCGATAGGATTCTCAAGTCTAGTGGAGGACACCAACCAACCGAACTTGAATTGCTCCGCACTGATGCTGCGCGTAATCATAAACTCAAACTGGGGGCGCTGTATCATCTGGGCAACACTGTCGAGGTACTTAACCGTATCCCGCAGAAGGAGTTCTATAGCGAGGAAGACCAGATCACTCATAAAGAAGCCGAAGTTTATTACCATAACCCAGACGAATAGTCCTGTGCTATAATTAGGGGTTGGCAACGAAGCCATTCGTAAACGACGGTGTTCTCTCTTTTGGAGCATCTCTTATGGCAGTACTTGTTACGATTTCAATGGTTACATTAGGCGGTTTAGCCCTCGTGCTACCAACCGTCTTAGAAAGGCGGAGAAATGGGCGACGGAGCTAAGGGGCGCGTGATTCTACGTGATGGCCCCCGCAAAACGTCTCTTGAGAAGAGTCCCGACAAGCGACCATCTCAAAAGGGGCGCTAATGCCTAAGAAGAAAAAGAAGTCCAAGATCAATCGGCGAACGCGCTACTAGGTGATCTGGAGGGCTTATATCGAGGGAGATAATGACACCATCGGCGCACCCCCGCGCTGCCCTCCCCACCGGGGGTGCGCCTATTTTATTGGAGGGGATAATGGGTGAAGAACAATCGGTCCTCATGGATGCGTATCGAATCGTGCATGAATCACGTGATCCCGAGTATGGACCGGCCAGTGAGGACTTTGAATCGCTAGGTGTTATTTGGGCAGCATTGTTAACCCGGTGGTTGCGTAAGAATGGGTTTCGGTCCATTCCCAGCATTCCGCCCCGTGTAGTGGGTAACATGATGATTGCATTAAAACTTAACAGAGATGTTCATTTCCCGAAACGCGACAATATGATCGACGTGGCGGGGTACGCGGAGAACGTGGAGCGATGACATGGCTGGAAGCGCGATTACCGTCGATTTCTTTGAATGTGACGATGAGGACGATTTCGCTCGACGTGTACGTCTGGCGGTTTATGGGCCTTGGTCTGAGTGTGAGCCTTGCGGGGTGGAGCTTCAACCTTGGGAAGAAACGGCTCTGTTGTCCCGTTTACGACGTAAACTTGGGAATCGTCCATCTATGGATAGGAGACGAACGGCACCCACCATCGGGTTCATAACATGAAGCGGAGGCTGCTTCACGGGAGGCAGTTCAGTTGGTGCGATGCCCAGAAAATTGTAAGAATTCGAACACCGCGCAGGATTCCTCGCAGGGTTCCACTGATGGTTGAATGAGGAGATTATGGACTTTTGGATGAGCAGCCGATCAAAGCGAAAACAACCGCGCCCACATGACAATAATTTGTATTCATACGCTAACGCAGATGGTATAATGGAAGCTAGAAAGAAACCTCGACTGTTTCGCTCCCCCCAAGCCGACGTAACTAGAGCCGTCCGCTTTGAGCAGTTGCTCGACGGTACGGATAAGTGGTCGGATGATCCACATATTGCTACTGCCGCAGAAACTATGGGCTGGGAAATTGTCTAACTACGACAAAGGTGTTACATGGCCCCAGATTTCCATTCTTCCCGCCCTCTACAATCGCCACCCTCGATACCTATTTCTGTTAAGTCCTCGACTGAACCGCGTTGCGAAGAGGAGGATTGCCCGTGTTGTGGCGTTGGCAAACTTCCATTCGTTAACGGGTGTTCACTAGCGATCTGTAGGAATTGTGGATACAAAGAACCGTGTAGTTAATGCCGAAGAAGAAATCGCGAAATGTCGCGAATCGTGTTCGTATTTTGTACAGCATTACGCATGGTACACCGAAACCCGTGGGACGAGTAAGGGACTCCAAAAGTTCATACCATGGGATTGGCAACTTGCCCTTGTCCATCACTGGCAACACGGTGTAGAAGACAAAAACAAACACGTTGTATTAAAAGCTCGCCAGCTTGGTGTATCTTGGTTGGTGAGCTTTTATGCGTTATGGCTCGCGCTCTTCCATCCCGGCTCGAATGTGTTGCTGCTCTCTTATAAAGAGATGGCAGCGAAGATGCTGATTCGCCGGATGAAGGATACGTTCAGTAAGATTCCTAAATGGTTGCTTCCCGGCATTGAGCCGAATCGCAGTACCCAAGTGCTGGAGTTCTTTCTCGACGGTGCAGATAACGCTTTTAGTCGTATTGAGTCGCTCGCTTCAACCGAAGACGCCGGACGTGGCGAAGCCACCTCGCTGGCGGTTCTGGACGAGTGGGCCATGCACCCGTATGATACCGAGAACTTTGCAGCCATCTCTGACTCACTGGGTATTGAGGGGCAGATTATCGGGTTGAGTACCGCGAAGGGTGCTGCCGGGACGTTCTACAATGTCTTCCGATCTGCCCACGGGAAACAGAATGACTTTGTACCGTGGTTTATCCCGTGGTCGAGCCACCCGGATCGTATCGAAGATCCTAACTGGTACGCCACCATGTTGAGGAACAAGACCGCAGCCAATGGTCCTGAACTCGGGAAACGAGACATGATGCAGGAATTCCCGCGCACGTGGGAAGAAGCCTTTGTTGCGTCAGGATCGCAGGTCTTTGATGCCTCGATTATCATGGCGATGATGAAGGAAGCAGCTAGGCATAAGCCGCTGGTGATGACACAGGAACTTCGTGAGTGGCAGGAGCCAATCATGGGCCGGGAGTATGTCATTGGTGTAGACTGTTCGGAGGGGTTGTCTGATGGAGACTACGGAGCGGCGATTGTTAGGGATTGGCGGACGGGGTTGCATGTATCAACACTCCGAGGTCGATGGGAGCCACGTGTTTTCGCTGCCAAAATCGCGGATCTGGCATGGCAGTGGAACTCCGCTTTTGTTGGTGTGGAGCGAAACGGGCCGGGACTCGCTGTGCTTGAGGCTCTCTCGGACGTGGGCTATCCTAATATTTACTATGAATTGCGCGTTTCGGGTACTTCAGGGGAAAACGTCAATATCAAAGAAGGGTGGGTCACAAATAAAGCAACAAAACCTGTTATGATTGCTGCGATGCAGGAAGCACTGGCTACAGGCGCGATGATTTCGTATGATGAATTGTTACTGGGTGAATACCTCACGTACGTGCGCGAGGAGATTAGGGACCAAGATGTGAAAGTCTCAAATAAAACCGGGCGTACTGGAGCGCGTCGGGGTGCCTTTGATGACTGCTTGATCGCTGATTTGATCTGCTGGCAAATGCGTGATTACTTCGAGCATAAGAATCAGAATATCGCTGATCCGTATTATGCCGACGCGATCCCGACGGCTGATCTTGAGTATCTAGATTCGGTACGCTCTGGAAGTCGAAGAATGCGATTAATCGAAAAGTATGGCAAACAACTGCCTGATCGAGCAAGAGTATGATAGAATATGGGGGATTACTATGCGACGACAAGAAGTTTTAGATGTAATGGAGGGTAATGGAGCTACAGAGCTATTTCCGGTCTTTGGGCGGGATGGTTCATTTATGGTTGTAGATAAAGAAGGTAACCCGTTTCAGATCCCGCATGAGCGTCCGCTCACCGGCGGGGTTTTACTGTGGTTTCCTGTTGATGAGAAAGAGATTTCAATGGAATTAACTCCAGAGCAGGTTGAACTAGTTGGCTGAACTTGAAGGTGGAGGTCGAGACGAGGAACAGATTGTTTCCCTCGTTAATGCGGCTGTAGACCATTACAAGCCCCGCAATGACATGATGTTGCGGATGCTCGATATGTATGAAGTAGCCGAGCGTCCAGCGCAACCCGGTGGTGTCGCAGTGCGCGATAATATGCCGCATACGGCGGTAGGACTTGCAGCGGCTATTATTACCCGTCAGGAGCCGCAAACGATAATTACGCCACGGGATGATACCCCGGAGGAGCAGGAGCGGTCCTCGCGCATTGAGCAGGTCTTTTCTGGCATTCGTTCGGACATGGAACACCGTGCGTTTCGACGTGGCGATATGCCGCCCGATTACGAGAATGTCTTTAACCAGTTAAATTACGGGTGGATCGCTTCACGGCAGTATGTGGCCCCACAGGAAGAGGGCAAGAGTCCATTCCGATTTACGCGCCATTATAATCCGATGAATGTGTATCCGGGTCCACAGACGGACGATGGCTACCTGTGGGTCTTCTCACAGCTTCCGATTGCGGGTGGGCGTATTCTGGCGGATAAGCGATACTCGAAGGTTCATGATGATATTGACCCTGATGACCCGTACAAGACGCATGAGCTTGTAGAATTCTACGACGATACGGATGTTGTCACGGTTATCGATAATACTGAAGTCTGGCGTGATAAACATAAGCAGGGCGAAGTTCCATGGTTAGTGGGTCCAGTGAATGGACACAATTTCCGTGGTCTGGTCAATGATGACCGGGATTTTGTCGAGCATATGGGCATGGCCCTGAACCACGCGAACCGTGATTTACATAACTATTACAATGAACTCCTCGAAACGATGGGATTGATTGTCAAGAAGTATGCCAAGCCAACGGTAGTCATCAAGACCCGTGACGGCACGGTTCGTAGACTTGAACTGGGTAGCGGGGCGGTTAATACGCTGCTGGCAACTGATATCGTACAGATTCTAGATGTACCGGGTGCCCCACCAGAAATGGTGCCATTGCTGCAATCTGTGCTATCGGCTATGTATAGAGCGACATTCCAAGAGACGGTGTATGGGGGTGGCGGTGAATCCGGGATGTCAGCACTGGCAATTACCCTAACCGGGCATCATGCTGGCTTGCGATTAGAACCGTATCTTAAGCGGATGCAACTGTTCGATCAGGAGTCTGCGCGGCGCATCCTTAAAGGGATTGAACGCGAGCAGCTTATCATGGATTATAGCGGGATTGACGGGATGGGAAACCCGTTCCGACTCCCTGATTTCTCATATTTAGAAATTGACGGTGATTATGGTGTATACTGTACACGTAAGCTGTCGTTACCTGAAGACGATTTAATGCGAGCGCAGGTTGCTGCAAGTTTGACACAGGGGGCCAACCCTGTAGTCTCGATGCAGTATGCGCGTGAGAAGATTCTTCTTGTCCAAGATCCGATGAAAGAGCGAAACCGAGTGATTGCAGAACTTCCACTTAGAATGCCTGAAGTCGTGATGGCAATGGCGTATCAAGAACTTATCAATAACAACGAAGTCATGGCCGCTGCTGCGCTTGGTCAAGCGATGGGCATTGGTGCTCCACCTCTAAATGGTCCCGGTGGGGGTGGCTCTCCTTCGCCTATGATGGGTGGACAACCGGGGTCACCTCCGGGAGCACCTCCGGGAGCACCTCCGGGCATCGGGATGATGGGAAGTCCGGGTATGCAAGCTCCGGGGCAGAACTTGGCGAATTTTGATACCAGTCAGTTTGGTGGTGTGTAATGCCGTGGGGCATAATGGAAGGGGAAGATGCGGGGCAGTTTGGCAACCCTAAAGCATGGGAAATAATTAAACGAAACATAGAGGAGGGGAATCGGTCCACGGTGAGTGGGGGAGACGCAGGATTTGTCGGTGCTTTCCCGACACCGACTCATGACCAGTCCCTCGGAGCCAGCCCGAAACGGGTAGCTAATAGGAGATCGTATCCCGAACCGCCTTTCTGGGTAACTGAGATAACGTATGAGGATGGTTCAAAAGAATGGGAAAAAGAAGATTTAGAACAGGCGATTAAAGCTGGAAGAACCAAAACGTGGACGGCTAATGAAGAGAAGATAGCAGCCGACGCCGCAGCCGCCGCAGACACAACCGCAGCAGATGAAGCCGCAGCCGCAAAGCAAAGGGAAATAGAGGCTAAGGCCGAGTCTGATCGGCTAGCAACCGCAGCCGCAGCCGAAAGGGATCGAATTAAGCGGGAACAAGACGCAGATAAGCCGGAGAACCGTCCTGCAATCGTCCCAATCCCTTCGACTCAACAAGATATCAAGAATACCGGACCTATAACGGGTGCTGTGGAGGGTCAATATTTCGGTGATAAAGATAAATACGGGCTTAAACTTGGGAAAGGGGGAGTAGCGCCGGGTGGCGGAAACCCCAACGAGATGTATCGCTGGTTTAAGGAAGCGATGATCTCAAAATATCCAAACGCGATGGATTTGTGGGATAAGAATCCAGAAGAAGCGATTGGTGCTTACAACCAGTGGAAAATACGAGAGCAAGCTGCGGGTAGAGCATTTGTAGGTGTGTATGATGATGGAAGAGTAGGCGGCGGACGGTTGATTCCTACAGATAGACTGCCTGATTTTCAGACGGACGCTGCTGAGGATCAACGAGCGTCGTCACAACAAGCAGCGACATCGGGTGTTGGTGCTGGTATTCTTGGGGCACTTCGCGAAGGTAGTGATACCTTTTCAGGTATTGAACAGGGTTCAAAACCGTCGTTTTCTATCTGGGAAGAAATGCAGAGAACCGGAATGGCTGGCACTCCTTTTGCAGATGACGCGGAGCGATATTTAAAGAGTCAGATTCCACAGTATATGGGGCAAGCAGGTTTACAGTCTGTACGCCAGCAGACCCCTACGGGTATTAGCGATTTTCTGGGGCAGTCATACGATAGAGGGAGTATGTCACCGGAAGATTTGCGTATGATGATATCCGGTCAACCGGGTGCGGGAGTAAATCCGACTGCGTTTGCAAACATTCTGGATCAGTGGGATACCGAAGACAATAGATTTAATGCCTTTAATCTGGCGCTTGCTGGATCGCCTCTTGCAAATGCGCCTGCGGCTCTTCGAGCGCCATTCGCAAGTCAGGGACAAGATTATTGGAATGAATATACCCAAGGAAGGTTGGGCGGTGAGATCGAAGACGTTAAAGGTCAGGCTGACTTCCTTCGATTTGCGGCTGGCAAGATGGGAATCGTTTAAATGGCACTATCTGATTATTTAAGAGGAGACCTCTTTAAGCAGATTACCGAGACTGGTCAGGAAGGGTCACGGGCGCTTTTCAATTCGTATCTTGGTAACCAGTATCGAGATTGGGGCGGTATGATGAGTCCTCAAGCTCGTCATATGGGCGCACAGTTTGATCCGATCTGGTCTCAGTATTTGGGCGAGCTTCTGTCTGCGAGTCCGTCATCAGGATTGCAGGGATTTGGTCCGCGTATGCCCGGACGCGAGGGTATGGCAACACCAACAAGCTTTGTAGACTTTTTACAGGGCGGTCAAACCAATCAGAACCGACAGCCGGGACAATGGCTTGATCAATTCTATTCCGGGCTTCCGCCTGCATCGCGTGGTGTATTCGGTGCGCGGTTCCAGCCTGTCACGAAACGAGTTCGATAATGGGAACATTTTCAGACTACTTAACACGTAAAATTGAGCGGACTTCATCAAAAGAGGAACACCCCTCACTTTTAGTGTCTGAAGCGATGACCGAGGCTAAAGAATTAGGTCGTTCGGTTGCTGGCGTGTTTCAAAGTCCTCGCAGACGCGAACTCGAAAAAATGGGTTTGAAACTGCGTGAGTCTTAATTACCCCGATCCCGGTGTACGGTTCCCTGATCCTCTTGAAGAGCAGGATAGAGATGCGTTTTTACCTTACGATCCGACACGGTTAACAAATCTCAGTTTAGGGGATGTACACGATAAAGCCGCAGCACGGGCCGGAAAAACTACTGAAGAAGTAACGGCGGCTGATGTCGCTGATTACATGTTGGCAGAGGGCGCGACACAAGAGCAGCTTGCTCAGATCTTTGACCCCGAATCCGCGCAAAAAATAAGTGCTGCGTTCCCATCGCTAGGACAACGTGGACTCGATTATACAGAGACTGAGCAAGAAGTTAGTGACTATGTATTAGAGGAGGAAGCCTCCGGGCTTGAAGTCCCTGAATTCGCTAAGCGATTTCAGCAAGCGGCTGGAATCGGGATGGGCCGCGCAGCCGAATTAAGACAACTTGGAGGCATACCCGCCAGTCAAGCTGCGTTTCCAGTAGCGCCTCCTACTGAACCTCCGAAATTACCGCGAAAAACTCGCGCTGAATTATTTTTCGATAGCATGGGCACTGTTTTTAGCGATGCCGGAAGCGCCGCTAACGATATTCTTTTATCCGGGATGGGTGAAAACTTTGATGCTCCGGCTATGACTCAGGAAGCAGACGAAGCACGTAAATACGTCGGAGATTTTGTAACAAAAGAAATAGAGAAAGCAAGTCAGGTTTCGAGTGTTATTGGGAAAGCACTACGATTTCTTGGTGTGGGGCTGGGGGCATCTGGACGTGTGGCTGAATCGTATACATCAGAGATGAGGTTTCTGTTTGGAAAATTCATGGCGATTCAGATTTTACACGGTATTGGGCAGGATAAGCCGGGTCACTGGTCATTCGTACCTGACCCAATTCCAATACATGTTCGGAATCCTGAAGTGTATGCGGATGCTATGGACCCAACACGATTGCAAGCAATAGTGGATAGTGACGACCCCCAAGACGCGCAAGATTTCTGGGATATCAATACTCGTGAATGGCCGACGGGTGTTGAAGGTCTTGTTTCGGGAAATCTACGGTGGGTTGTTGAAATGGCATTGTTCCCCACACTCCCCGGAATGAATATATTGTCGAGGGGTGTAGGGACTGCTCTGAAAGCTCCGTTTAAGTTCATGTCTCGTCCGTTAAAAGCGGGGATTAATAAGGTGGATAAAAGGATTTTGGCGGATTGGCATTGGGAGGCGATTTCGCGAACAGCCGATGAGCGAGTGAAAGTTTTTGCTCACGAATTAGAAACGTCAGTTCAAGGATTTCTTGATGCAGCCGAAGCTGGCAATGACCCGGTAAAAATTTCGAATGTGCTTAAGGATTTAACCAATCTCACCTTGAATGAAAGAGATTGGCAGCGAATGATGCAAACGAAATACTACAGCAAAAATCCTGCGCTTCAGAATAAACGTATATTGGATACACTGGACTCAATGCGCGGGAGTCCAAATGTTAATAGGCTTCAGGCCCATGTAAAAGATCAACGTCTCGATTTACTGCAAAATGGAGTAAAGGCAAATAAACGCACGTTGAAAGCGTACGGTAGCGTTAATGAACGTCCGCCGCTTCCATTCAATGTAAGTTTAGAACTGGCTGAAGAGGTAATGAAGGAAGGATGGGAAGCTTCACCAACGGCAATAATAGACGGTTTTGTTCGTAGGACACTGGTTGAATACGCAGAATCGTTGGGATGGGATGGGCCGAGGGTTTGGCTCCCGGTGATTAAGGGGGGCAATGTAAATCCGATTCGGTATCTCTCCATGGTTGCTAAATCGCAGCTTGGTTCGCTGTGGCTATTAATGCGCCCCGGTTTTGTTGTGTTAAATCTTGTAGGTGGAATGGTCACGGTATCGCAACATCAGGGGTTGAACATGTTGCGTTATCCGACTGCGGCTGGATGGATTAATAAGGCGATGAAAGCGGGTGTCGATGAGCGCATGATACTAGGCGAAAAAGCTATAGCTGGTTCAAAGGGTCAGGCCGGTATTATTGGTAATGTATTAGGACAGACTGAAGAACTCATTGATGATGCCGCACTGGGGGGGCGTAGTATAGGTCGAGGGGATGTACCGGGGCCGCTACCCGCAAAGATCCCCATTGTAGGGGAACAAATTATACCCTTTATCGGAAAGGGAACGGTGAAACTGCGTGACGTTAAGATTCCGAAAACTGATATCGAACTAAAATTCGGTAGCGCTATGGAACATCTGACTGGTAGTCCAGAGTTTAATATTAATACTGGACTGATGGGATTTATTAAGGGGGCGGTTGGTGTTACAGAGTCTGCTCAACACCGGGGAATTCAAAAGATAATTTTTGAACAAACGGCAAAGCGTGTATTTGCAGATAACATCATGGCACTCGATATGCCCGATGTAATGAAGCATCAACTTATTAATTCGTTTAATCGCGGTGATGATTGGATATTTCAACCGGCGGTTGTTGACGCTTGGTGGTTACGACGACTTGCTGAAACACAAACAGGAAAAGTCATTGATCCAGCGGCCCGTAAGATTAAGCCGGATATTAGACCAGACGATATCATGTCACCGTTCTCTAATCCACAAACAGAACGCATTGTTCGAAAGCATCTCAGTAATCTTCCTGATGGAGCGAGAGGTTCGCAAATAGAGGATGTCATGGAAAAGGCTGTCACTGAGATAGAGGGCGAGACAGACAAAGCAATCGAGCGGTTTTATGAGGTGTACCCCGGACAACCCGGCCATCAAGCATATGATCTATTAAAACAGTTTCGTGATGCCGGGGGTAAGGTTAATGCGCGAACGTACGATACGTTAGGGCGCTATCTTAAGCACGAAGAGGATGTCAGGATCTTACAAACGAAGGTTCTCGATGCTGTTAGTGAGCGAATGACTCCCGGTCTTGACGAACAGGCGCAGGGTGCCATTCAAGTAGTGCTGAAGCGAGTTGAGAGAGAGTTCGATGAAATTCGTGTACACAAGGGCAAGCGAATCACTCAGATTACAGCAGACTATAGTCGTGACAAAAAGAATACTTTTGCTGCCGCAGGTGAGGAGTACCGCAAACAACATGACAGGTTGATGTACGAAGTCTTGCATAAATACAAAGAGATCAGTGATAAATTGCTTGGGGATGAGATGGTGATGATATGGAATGCGGCAATAGACCGAGGAATGAAAAGTCAGGGTAAAACACCGCCATCATTCGGTAGAGTTGTCATGGATCAACTAAACGAGGGTATGACGCAGATTAATCAGTCAATTAGAAAAGTACGTGTTGAATCGAAAAATGAGTTGCCTGAAATACGATCCGAATGGATGGCACACGCTCAATCAAAGCGGATGCAGGATATTCAGGCATTATATAGCCGTGTATCGAGTAAACATGGTATTAGCTTGGAACCAGTCGGTGAGAAGCGTCTTGTTATCGGTGAAGAAACGTTCGTCCAAATTATTCGTATGGTTGATCAAGAGTTCGGGAATACTACGCTGACAGAGGCGTTGCTTGACGACTCGATAAATAGCCTGCTAAGGCGAGGAAGCCAGAGAGAAGTAGAGAAAGTTCGGGGGTCGATTGAAGGTACGGTTGCTCGTGCTGTCTTCCCACATAAGGCTTCTGCTCCTATAGAGGATATGATAACTCGAACGCGCTCGGTTCAGAATCGTGCTGCTCATGAGTTAAATTATGGGTGGGGTAATACAGCATCCGAGCTTGCAGAACAGGTTCCTGTAACATCGACATCAGATGATGTTACGCGATCAGTACGTTCAGCGTTTACTAAGGGACGGCTTACCGGAGAAGAGGGATCAGCCGAAACTCTTTTCGCGTATCAATACAACCGCGCTGAGGTTGCTCTACAAACAATCATGCCGTATCCGTATTGGAGCATGAAATTCTTTATGTTCCAAATGCGACGGGCCGTGCATAATCCGGGTCAATTCATTGCTCTTGGACGTATTATGAGTGCGTGGTATGAGATGGATCGAGATTTGCCTCTGCATCTTCGAGGTACGATGCGAATCGTCACCCTACCGGATGGAACAGAAGTACGTCTTGATCCAAAACAATTCCTTAGTGGTGGATACGGTACGCCTATGTTTGAAATCATTAGTTGGGGCGAAGAAGGCGAAGATTCTGAGTTCGGGTTTAATTTAAAATCCTTATTTCAGGTTACTGAAATGATCGGTCTATCGCAAGTCTATCCTCATATCAGTATGGCGATACAGGGTCTACGACATGCCATAGGCGACGATAACATTCGAAATACGCTTCCTACTGAAGTAAACGATGCTCTGTTTGGATTTCAAGGGATTATACCGGGTATTGATGAAACACTTAACGGTCTTGGTGGATCGTTACAGGGTATTGTTAAGTCACGTGCTGGTCAGGGCAGTTTCGGGGAAGGGGTTTCGGAGTGGGTATCTCAACACGGTCTAACTGAAGGAAATATGATCGGTACGAGTAAAGTATTAGCGGAAATGTTCAAGAACGGCGAGATTGGTGAGTTTGATGCGATGCAAGCGATGATTGATGTAAGGGAAGGGAATGAAAACCCAATAGCGCTTCAAGCAACGAAACGCTATTTCTCTAAACGGTCTGACTATCGAGAAATTAACTTCAATTTCGGCGGTGTTCGCTCCTATCCTGCAATAGATAAAGAAAGGAACGAGGCTCAACGGGCGTATTTTGACCTTATAGATAGCGGTCGTGTAGATGAAGCAAAAGAATTCTTAGCGTCAAAACCGTGGCTTCCGGTCTCGTGGATAACAAGAAAAGATACCGCAGAAATTAAGCGGAGGCTTAATGTCGGTAGATATTTCTTTGAGGTTGATGCACTGGTAGCTGCTGCACAGGCACAAAAAGAAGGCACTGATGTAATTACCGGCTTGCGCGTTCGTAATGAAATCGATGAAACCCTACGACAGAACAAGCAAAATCTTCAGAAACAGTTTAAATTAAGTGATGAAGATATCGGGATTACGGATGACGTGCGAATGCGTGGACCAGAGACTGGACCTCCGATGTTCCCCGGTGGTCGTGAAGCAGCCATGAAACATATTGTGGGTGCATACTTTGATATGAATAAGGCTGAAGATTATGAGACTGTACACGAAATCAGGGGACAAGTTGTTAACGTTCTCGAACAAGACGGGTTGGAACGGTTTATTCAAAACCGTGAATTATGGATTGAAGAACATGTTTCGGAAAGTATGTTGCCGCTCTTTGAAGCACAACTGTCCAAAAATATCACGCTGCCTGATGCGATTCTACGTGTATTTTCAAAGGTCTTTGCCCGAGAGTTCTTTATTCAGACTAAAGATATGGCACCTGATGAGAAAGATTCGTGGTTGGAACGGAATAATCTTCCATCACCGCTGAGTATTATGCGAGAAGTTCAATCCGCGTTCCCTGATCGCTGGGATCAAGACGCGATTATGAGTAAGATTGGTTCAACGCTTTCAATACGGGGTTATCTTGATGTAACGCAACAGGAGAAAATTAATCGCGTTCGACGGGGTTCAAATGAGAATCCGTACTCATTTCAAACATCTTCAGGGCGAATCGTTACTCGGGAGAATGTTAATGATTTTGAAGACGCTAGAGATGATCTTAAGTTGTATCTTGACGATAAGCCAATGCGCACTTTAGTTAATAATGGAATTGAAACAGCAGTGCGTGATTATAGATCGGAAATGTCTCAATTACGTCCTATGGATTTCGCGGCAAATAACGACGATCCTATCCGAGAGAAGTATTACGGGAGTGAAAAGAAGGGTACTAAAGGTTTAATTGGATTGCTGCTCAACGAAAAAAAGGTTTTTATAGCGCAAGGAAAAATCGCGCCATGGACGGACAGGGCACAGGAGTGGTTTGGTAAGGCCGATGTAGATCAATCAGGTAACAGTGAAGCGCTCTCAGCCATGCGTGATATGTACAACAGCGTGAATAAATCTTCGTTTATTGATGATGAGAACGGTCCTGATTGGGACGCATTCTTTAAAGCCCAAGAAACGGCGTTCGATGAAGCTGTAGAGTTTGGGCGTGGGTTTGACATTACAGAAGAAATGTTCCGGGCCGATCTGTACAAGAATTTAACGGCGTCTGAAGCAGCGTGGCGATACTGGCAGAAGGCTGTGATTCAACCGATCATGGCTAAGCGTTCAGCTATAAAAGCAGAACAAAATGGATTGATTACCCGTCCGCAGCATAATGCGCTGGCTGCGACATCTCCACCAACGACGCTTGTGCGCCACGTAATGGGTGAAATTCTTATGCAGTTCCCTCACCTTAATGCTTGGGATGTCACTTTGATTTCTCAGGCGGATCTTCCAAGCTTCAGTGAATATTGGGCTGCGCGTGGGTATGCTCCTCCCAAACCTTCATCGTCCCGTTCTACAAGTACAAGTACCGGACAAAGAAGGTTGCCCAGTGGGGCGGCTGGCATAATAGCTGCTTCAGTGGCGGGTGGAGGAGCAGATTGGGCACCCCCAACCCGGTAATTTAATTTTTGTGTTAGAATATATGTGTATCACTACGATTTCACGGTATCCACTTTGGACCGAGAATACCAATGGAGTACACGATGGCAGAGCTTAACGCATCTGAGTCCCCACCGGGTAACGAAGATTCAGCAAGCAACGAAATAGAAACTGGACAAGCTGTAGAGACAACTGCGTCCCCGGCCTATACCGAGGATCAGTTTAAGGGTCTTCAGTCATCGCTTTCAAGGCAGATCAATGAGGCGAATCAACGCGCCCACTCTGCGGAGCAAGCGGCTGATGCTGCCCGTAAGCAAGCCTTTCAAACGGCTCTTGCGAACGTTGAAGACCCGGCTGAGCAAAGCCGATTGCAGTCGGAATACTCGCAGCAGGATGCTGCGAAACGTGTTGCCGCTGCGGAAGCTAAAGCTGACGCTGCTACGGCTCTGGCAGAAGGAGCAGGAAAGCATTTAGCCGCACAAGAACTTGCCGCTAAGTATGGTGTGCCTGCCGACGTGTTACAGGGGTCTACATCTATGGAATCAATGGAAACAACCGCGAAATTATTTCGCGACTCAGTTCAACGAGAAGTCAACGCAAATGCAAGTAACGAGGATACGTCCTCAGTAACCACAGATGGTCCCGGTGCCCCCGCTGTTGATAGCGGAACAGGTGGCGGTGGTGCAGGTGTCTCTGATAACAGTGATATTGCACATACCGGAAAAGTTGCTGAAGGGCTGGCTCGTGCCCGTGCTGCGATGGGGTCTCGTTAAAGGATATAATAACCTATGGCTGGTGTACGAGGTGCGAGAGATACTCTAACTGATACTACCGTCCAACGACGGCAAGTTGAAGATCAGATTGTCAACTTCTCGCCAAAAGCCGTTCCATTCTTGAAAAGAATTGGATTTAACGGCGAAACCGTCTCCAACCCAAAGTACGAGTGGCACGAAGATGAATTGTTTGCGTTAACCGCAGCGGTTCACGGTTCCACGGTCATGACTGACGGCGCTCACACTACTGTGACGCTGGCAGCTAGTGATGCGTACAACTTTAGGGTTGGCGATATTCTTCTAGTTGAGGATGAACAGATTCGTGTGACTGCTATCGCGTCGGACAACTCCCTTACGATTACTCGTGGATGGGGTTCAACGTCGGGTGCATCTCACGCTGCTGGCACGACAATTAGTAGAATTTCACAAGCGTATGCGGAGAATACCGACTCCGTAGTCGCCGGTACTACGACTCATTCTTTCCCGTTCAATTACGCGCAGATTATCGACGTGGCCTATCAGGTTTCACATCGAGCGCAGAACACGGGCGAGTATGGTCTGAGTGACCGACTTGACTATGAAGCGGAAAAGGTTCTCACCGACGCTTTCTCAATGCTTGAACGAGCGGCACTGTATGGTTCCGAGCGTGTCTTGCGAACGTCGTCCGTACCGGGCGCGTTTGGTGGTTTGAAGACCTTCATCACAGATAACACAGACACCACGTCTGAAGCTATCACGGAGAAGAAGATTAACAACCTTTTGGCGTTAATCTTTGCCGACGTGGGGCATGAGACGATGGCAACGTGGATTGTGACAGGTCAGTGGCAGAAACGTAAGATCTCCGACTTCTATCGACCTCTGGCCCGTATGGACCGTGGTTCGCGAGAAGGTGGAATCGTTGTAGATGTCATCGACACCGATTTCGGTGAAATTGATGTCTCGATGGTCTTTAACTGCCCCACAGATCATGCGTATTTCCTCAACCCGAGTCTTATCGATTATCATTCGTTTAAGAATTCGGCGTTTTTCACAGAACCCTTGCCGGAGGACGGCGCGTACTTTAAAGAGCATCTCTATGGCGACTACACAATGAGTTGTCGTTGGGATAAGGCTCACGGGTACATGTCTAACCTCAGCACTTCTTAAGGAGGTATTAAATGCCATCTACGGATGCAGTTGAATACCTCGCCGGAGGTGAGCCGGGTGCGTTTGGAGGTGGTCAGAAGGATTTCGCGTTTGCTCAGAACTTGCAGGTTCAACGTCTTAAGGTTACGGCCAAGACAGCGAGCTACAGTCTGACTGTCGCAGATTCCGGTGGCCTGTTCACAACGACCGGAGCTTCGGGTGCTGTTACATTCACTCTTCCAGCAGTTTCGGACAATTCGGGAATTAATTATTGGATTTTCAACACTGTTGATCAGAATATAATTATTACCGGACCTGCCGATACCCTTGTTGTGAAGAACGATGCGGCGGCTGATTCTTTGACGCATAGTACGTCAAATGAAAAAATCGGCCAAAGTTTCTTTATCGTTGGCGATGATTCTAAATGGTTAGTTTTCAACATCGCTTTCGCTGCTGCGACTACCGCTACGATAGCTACGTAAGTAGTTTTAGAGGGTGGGGGTTTTTCCCCACCCCCTATTTATAGGAGGGCTTCATGCGAGATTCTGTTTTCTATGCTGTTCCAATGACGCACTCGGTTTTTTCCCGGTGGGTGTATGGATTCTTACAATTTTTAACCTATTCATGGCGTGAGGGCGATCTATTAGGATATCGTCCACCAACGATTGTTCATGTCGCACGTCAAGATCTTGTCGATCAATTCCTAAAATCGGACTGTCAGTGGCTATTTTGGGTCGATGATGACGTGGTTCCGCCTAAAGATGCGCTCTGGCAATTGCTCGCACACGAAGAGAAGGTCGTGAACGGCCTTGTACCGTTCAAGGAGCCGCCTTATAACCCAAACTGGTATCTGAACCCTATTTACGATTATTCGCGAGATTCGTGGACGTACGAGGGGTTTTTTAATCCCCCGAGCGATCAACTAGTCGAAATACATAGCGCGGGGCTTGCGTGTAGTCTTATTCACCGCGAAGTTCTTGAGAAAATGGAATACCCACACTTTACATTAGATGCTGCTGCTGAGGACCACAGTTTTTGGCGTAAGGTACGCGGTGCCGGATACACGATGTATGGAGATCCTTCTGTTCAGTGTGTCCATATGGGTATTGATGGCGTATCGGCGGGTCATTGGCTCGCGTATCAGGAGATGTACCGTCAAAGCCCCTTCTCTATTAATGGCCCGGATCTTCTAAAGGATTACAATGCGATTACTAAACGTGATTATACGCTGGCTGTTCGAGCATATCAACCGGAAGACTGGACCGAAGACACCGGCGCAGTCCACTACTTATCACGCGATGCAAACATGGGATTCGCAGAATTTATCACTCGATTGGGTGAAGTGGATGAAAAATCCGTCCTGATTTGGGGCGATCCTCTGGGCACCGTCGCACAGGGGATGCGGGAAAGCAATGCGATTACCCTTGTGCAAGACCCGCAGGTTGATCCAGCATTCGCAGAACAACGGTTATTACACGCAAATGTCAAGACACTGCCTGCGTTACCCGACGATATTGAAGAGGAGTTTGATGTCGTTATTGTGCTTGAGGAGTTTTCCAAGACCGATGTAAATACGTTAGATACTCAAATTAGAAAGATATCACACGCGCTGAAGCCCGGTGGTGTGGTATACTTTAATGTGCATAATAAGAGTCATCTTGCCCCGAATTGGAATGAGCATCCTGATCTCCCGAACAGGTTAAAAGCTCAGGGACTAGAAATGACTCACTTCGGGGGAAGTGAACTCTCCATTGCAATGAGGAAACCATGAGTGCAGGATACGGTCCTTCGTACTTCCATCGTAACAAAGCGACTGGGAAGACTGCTGACGACGCTCAGCTTATAGTAGATATTAGTGATACAACCACGTATCCCCACGAAGCGGCAGGCGGTGTAGCTTTATACGCGCTTAAGTTCCGTGTGAAGGGTACAGCAGGGAGTGGAGGAAATGCTACCCTGCAAATTGGTGTAGTTGAAGAAAATGATGCGACAGACGGCACATTTGCTATCATTGCTGAGTCTGATCTCATCGCGTATAACGAAGAATACGAGTCCGCATGGATTGAATTTCCCGGTGGAATCGATCTTCGTATCGTAAGTGGCGCGTTAACACAGGCTAGAGCGCCTGTGTCTGGTAACCACACGATTCTTCAGAATGATGCTGGCGATCTTGTAGACTCTGAACGAGCTACCAACAAGAGCGCTGGAGCCGGAGACTTGATCGTTCTTCTTGATGAAGGCACCGATGGCGGGACGTACGAGTACGAAGCGATGGCTATCTGGCGCGAACTTTAGACGATGGCTGTCCCGTGTAGTACGTGGAAAAACGTGAAGGATGCCGGTTGGGACTGGGGGAACATTAAAGGTCTCGGCATGTCGTGGGCTGGATTAATGGCGCACTTTTGTCCTTCAGGTTCAATTCATAGGGCACAGTCTCGAAGTTTCCGGCATGTAGCTATGCGGAGGCATTAATGCCTTTTGATCTTCATCACGCTTCAAACTCTCCGATTCAGCAAACAGATAACGAAGAAATTGATTACACGATTGATTTCTCGGCTGTCTTGGGCACAGGTATTACAGTCTCAAGTGCAGTACAGAAGGTTTATGATCTCACCGAGCGTGAGAAAGATTTTACCTCGACTGCTTCTTCTGGTAGCGTGTCGGTATCTTCACCTAGCTGCACCTGCGAAGTCAAAAGTCTCGAACGAGGGCACAATTACCGATTAGAGATTCTAGCTACGTTTTCGGATGCAGATAAAGTGTTAGCGTATATTATTATTGAGTGCGTGCTGTAATGGCTGCTGCATCCACAGATAGTCTAAGAACGGTACGTCAGAAGTTACTAACGTATCTCCGTATTGGGGAAACAAGCACATCGACATCGATTGGGGGTGATGCAGAGGAAGTTAACGACACGTCACGAATCGAAGATGAAGACTACTGGCTTGGTGGACAGATTCACATTACGTCAGGGGCTTTAGAAGGTGGCACATCTTTTGTTCGTCATAATCATCCTACTAACGGCGAAATGCACGTCTATCCTGCATTTTCTGGTACTCCTGCTAGTGGTATCACGTATGAGGTATATCGATCAAATACGTGGACTAAAGCAGAACTGGATGAAGCGATTACGGCGGCTGTAGACTGGGCGCGAGAGCGGTTTCTTATTCCACACTCTGTGGACAGTATAGATCTTGCCGCAGCAACCTATGAATATGATCTTCCTTTCCTTGAAATTGTCGCAGCTACGGCTACCAGTGGATCGGCAACAACGATTGTTGATACGTCTGGTGATCTTACACAGGACGATGACCACTGGAATGGATCGCATATAATTGTTACGGCTGACACTGGTGTTGCGGGGAATGTTGGCGAAGTTCGTATTATTAAAGATTTCGATGCTTCGACAGATACCCTTACGCTTGATCACGCGCTCCCCGGAGTCGCCTCATCGGGTACAACCTATCGATTGATTAAGTACCCATTCTCGTATATTCATACGGTTGAGTATCAAGACACGACCAATCAGTGGGTTCCACTTAACGCCTTTAATAATGAAGATGCGTGGTTAGTGGTTCCGGGTTTATATCCAAGGCTTCGAATCTCTTCGGGGCTGGGTGTTTCTGGGCAGCCTTTAATGATTTATGGCTATCGTTATGCAGGTAAAATTAGTGTTGAACGCGATCTTGTTGAAGTCCCGTTTAGCGTCATTGCTCCCTATGTAGAGTATTATCTCCGTACGATGCGAGCTAGGGTTGGGGATCGATCTGATCCACTCGAAGATCGCCGCAGGGCACGAGAAGCGCTTGAAGAAGCAGAAATTCGCCTTGAGCAGCAAATGGTGTTGCCTAGCGGCGCTATTGCCCAGTAATGGAAGTCTTGCTTGAGGATCAGCGGGTTACCATTCAAGGTCCGTTACTAGAACAGCCTCAAACGCCGTTCGGAGCTATTTTCGGATCAGGCGAGCAGAAACGTTCTGACCTCTCCCTTGCGCGACATTACGCATTTGAAGGTTTTAGTGGGGGTCTCGGGATTGAACGTGTAGTTGAACAGCTTGGACAGAGTGATCGTTTTGCTGATCAGGAAGGCATTAATACGATCAAAGGCTCTGAATTTATGCTGGAGACTGAGCAACAAGCGGCTGTAGTTCTTGCTGCTGGCGTAACGCCAACAAGTATCGCTATGGAGTTTAAAGAAGCATTTCTTGTTGTCGGGAGTGATAATAAAGTTTATCGCTACGCCAGTGGCGCATTTACGGCTGTCGATACGCCCCCGCAAGCTCCAACAGACATGATAATCTTTGAGCAACTTGGAGTTGAGTATGCTGTTGTTGCGTATTCTAACGGTACAACTTCAGGGATGATGTATTCTACCGACGGTATAACATTTACGGATGTCAGTGACAACGGAACGTTTTTAGCGATATTTGATAACAAGTTAATCGTATACGATGACACTACGGGCAACAATTACATTCGAAGCACAGCGAGTATTACTTCCCCTGTGTGGACGAATGTAGTGACGAATACGCAGGGTGCTGCTAGGGCGATGACGATCTTTAGAGATCAAGAAGGTCAGCCCAGTGTTTGGTATTCAACATCATTAGGGTTATTTCAGATTGATTATGCAAACTCTAGATCCCATTTTGTTTATGATTATACTTCAACCCCGTATGACAATAACGGTAAGCATATGATTGAATACAATGGGCAGCTTCATTTCCCAATGGGACAAGAATTACTGGCTATCTCGCCTCAAGGTTCCGTGATCTCAACGGGTCCAGACCGTGGTGATGGCATTATCAATTCGAATCACGGTAATCGCATTACGAATATCATTACGCTCCAGAATTTCCTCGTGATCTGTAATACGAACGGATCAGATAAATCTGCCATTCTAATTAATCCCGGCGCAGGGTGGCATATACACGCAGCAGGAAATACGGGCGGGGATTTTTTACTGCATGAAACATCGTCAGGGACTAGACCGCGATTATGGTTTGCGAATGGAAGTAGTGCGCCAGAATACCAAGAATTTAATGACCAATCTGAACGTAAAATTCCATTTAATGGGCAGACATTTGAAGCGAGTGGGACACTTATTACTCCGTGGATTACGCTTGGATTTCCTGAATTTCCAAAGACTATTTTCTCTATAGTTATTTCGGGACGAGATTTTACTGATTCTGAATATATGTTGGTTGAATATCAAAGTGACTATAGAGATGAAGAACAGGAATGGTCTACTTTAGGCCGCACTACTGGGATTGAAGCGCGACATGAAATGTTTTTTGATGGCGGAGCCGGATTACAGGTTACAGCATGTCGATTACGAATTACTGCATATCGAGGAACGATTAAATCCAAATCTCCGATAGGTGATGCTATAATATTAAAGTACTTGCCACAACCGGAAGACAGGTTGAGTTGGATATTAACGATTCCATTGTATCGAGATTCATTAGCAGGTAAAAATGCCTCGCAAACTATCGCGTGGCTCCGAGCGCTCAAGGCGTCGTCGCGAGAGCGTAACATCAAGTTCACGCCGGGGCCGTCAAAGTCGGAAGACGGCGAGTTTTTCGTCCAAATTACCAACGGACCAATCATTTCGCGTTCCGAGTCAGCCGGGACCGCAAATATTACTATCGCGGTCCCGATCTAAACTCACCAAGGTTCGTAAGCTTCCACGTAAGTTTACGATCCGACGAAGAGGATTTTTTAGGAAATTTAATAAAGATGAATACTGGCATCCACCATCATATTTTGTTGGAACAATACCGGAGTGGCAGGTATACTTATGGTTAACACGCAAAAGAATACGGGGTTGGGAGTTTCAAAGCAGTATAATGGGGGGACGATTACAACTGGGTGGTATAGTTGCAGACTTTCTCTTCTCGCCACCGGATTGGAATCCATCAATGGTATGGCGTGTACAAGGTGAATATTTCCATCTCGCGACTTCAGAAAAGCAGGTTCATGACTTGTTACAACGAATAAAATTGGAGGATCAAGGATTTCAAGTTGTAGATATTTTGGCTCATGATATACTTACAAATCGTGAAGCTTCGCTGACGGCAGCGTTAGCAGGTCAACAAATTAAAGCGACGGCGATCCAAATCTAATGGCTACTACAACAAATAAAGTTTGGCAAAAAGATTCCGATACTACCGCTATCGATCAAGATGCCTTCATCAACGCATTTCTAGATGATCTCGATTCGTCTCTGTTTGGCATTGGTGCAAACAGCGCTAAGCCGGGGTCTCCAGACGAAGGTGATACGTTCTACGACACGGATGCGAGTCGGTTTATTAAATATAACGGCTCTACATGGGTTCAGGTCATGCCCGATGCCGCGAATGTTATCGACAGTGATCATTATGTAGACGGGTCGATAGACACCGTTCACTTATCCGCAGATGCCGTTACCGGGGCTAAGATCGCGGACGATGCGATTGATTCTGAGCATTATACGGATGGATCAATTGATAATGCTCATATTGCTGATGATGCCATCGATTCAGAACATTACGCTGACGGCAGCATTGACAATGCTCATATCGCCGATGATGCTATCGACTCAGAACATTATGTTGACGGATCAATAGACACTGCTCATCTTGCTGCTGATGCTGTTACAGGCGCGAAGATCGCGGATGATGCTTTGGATTCAGAGCATTACACGGACGGCTCAATTGACACGGCTCACCTTGCGACTGACGCTGTGACCGGAGCTAAGATCGCGGACGACGCGCTGGATTCTGAGCATTACGCCGATGGGTCGATTGATAATGCACATATAGCAGATGACGCAATTGATTCTGAACATTATGCTGACGGAAGCATTGATAATGCCCATATCGCTGATGATGCATTGGATAGCGAGCATTATACCGATGGAAGTATTGATTCGGCCCATTTAGCCGATAATGCCGTAACGCTAGCGAAGACGGCTCACGGTACACAAGGGGGCATCCAGTACTATGCGGGGTCAGGCGTGCCGTCTGAACTTGCTGCCGGAACGTCTGGCTACTTCCTCAAGACGCAGGGTACGTCAGCCAACCCCGTATGGGCTTCAGTTGCCGCAGGGCCATCACAGGCTGATCAGGCCGCGCTAGAGGGCGAGACCAACGAGGACACCTACGCCCCACCGGATTTGATTAAACACTCACCGGGC
>VTLG01000910.1_pt1 | contig 25429 bp, 29 predicted proteins | sample 4694571 | NCBI WGS metagenome assembly VTLG01 (sample SAMN12604809, study PRJNA352737) | marine metagenome | biome: ENVO:00000447; feature: ENVO:00000209|ENVO:00000569|ENVO:01000036; material: ENVO:00002151; isolation source: viral sequences binned using virsorter ...
TGATCTTGACCCATTTTGAAAGTCATCGTTCCCTTTTGTATCTGAAGCAATCCTACGAGGTCGTAGTAGGTAGTTCATGGCATTTGTGACACCTTGTAAGTTGTCACCTAACTTCCCTATACCTGTATTGCAGTTACTACAAAGCCAACCTCTATGGTTGGTAGTGTCATGACAATGATCCCATTGAAGTTTTTCATCTTTCTTACCACAACATTCACAAGGAGTACCTAGTTTTGGAGTTTTATGCTCCCTTCTTAATGCGTGATAGTTCTTTTGTCTCTCCCTATTACAAGCAGCACATTCAGGTCTAGTCCAACTTCCATTCTTATGGAACTCAGATATATCTTTTTGTTCGCCACAGATCTTACATTTCTTAGTGACACTCGGCCCAGTTAGATCCAATCTTATATTCTGACTCGATAGTAACTCGCATTCTAAGTCTATCTCCCGCAATTTTTGACGAAGTGGTAGCAATTCTCGCCACATCTTCAGCAATAGGAGCTTTAACAGCAAATTGGATCTCATCATGTACGTGAGCTAAAAAGCTCCAATCTTTACCATATTCATATCCTGCTTTAGTTAACTCGTCATAGCAAATGTTATACCAGAGCTTGCTTATAATTGCTCCACAGCTTTGAAGTAAAAAGTTCAGTGCGCTATGAGGGGATCTTATAGTAATAGGCCTACCATCAATAGCTTTGACAAAGCCTTCTGATTCAGCTTTAGATGTTACCCTTTTAGTAAGCTCCGCTAAAGCTGGCATATTTTTGTAATACTTACGCTTTAGTTTCTTTCCATCCTGATTGGTGATCTTGCCTAATTTTTCTGAACCTGCCCCATAGATTAGGGCATAGAAAAAAGTCTTGGCATCATCCCTAGTTGGCAAACCTGCGGCCCGTTGATTAGCGGAGTGTACGTCGCCCTCGATGACCTCTAATGCAAAAGAACCCCCATCAAAGGGCCACAAGTAATGAGCAAGTGCTCTCGCCTCGATACCAGATAAGTCACATCCAACCTCTTTGGTGAGGTCCTCTACCCTAGAACCTCTCTTACTTAACGTCCCTTTAGGGGTGAACAAAGGTAGAACATTAGGTCCAAAGAGAGTCCGGCACTCCGTACCCAAATAAGACCTAACAGCAGGAATTTGGGCCGTATTGGGGTGGACGTGACTGGCTCTGGCTGTAGCACATCCGACTGTAATCACGCTGCCGTGAATACGACCATCAGTGCTGACTAACTTCAACCAAGCACTGTTGCCTGTACTTAATTGACTTAGTCGTTTTTGGAGCGTTAAGAAAGATACGAAATCTTCAGCTCCAGATATCTCCTTAAGAATCGTCTCATCGATCTTGGGTTTACCAGTATCGGTTAAGACTTCTGCATTCCACTTCAGATGATTCTTTAAAACCCAAGCTATATGATCTCGTGAGTTTGGATTAAGCGGAGTTAATCGACACATAGGTGATGAAGCTATGTACCCACGGTTCTGGTTATCACGCTTAGGAGTGAAGATACCTCCGTCAATGAAAGGGAACCGTTGTCTCAATCTTTCATCGAGAGTATTCAGTTTTTCAACGATCATGGCTTCTAACTCCAACGCTCCCTTAACGTCAAAGGCAAAACCAGATCGCTCTTGTTTGGAGATTAAGGTGGCAAACCTCATCTCAAGGTCTACTGCATAGGGAATTGCATTAGCCTCAGGCTGCAGCCTGTCCCAAAGTTTACAGGTAACGTCAACATCACACTTACATCTCTCCTCTAATTCTTTAGAAAGCACAGAGAAGTCGTTTAAATCTGCGTGTTTCTTATTAAGTTTCAACCTATAGCCATAAGCCTCAAGCGAGTGGCGACCATACATTTGCATAGGCATATCCTTCCACTTCTTTTTAAAATCAATATCTAATATGTTTGATCTAAGCATTCGAGCAATGATCAAAGTATCTATAACCTTTCCTTTGGGATTGAACTTTGGATATAAATGTTTAATAGCTACAAGGTCATACTGGATGATGTTATGACCCACTATGATCTCTGCATTCTCTAAGATCGGTAGCCACTCATCAGGATCAGTGTATAAAACTGTATCTCCACCGCTATTTAAAGCACAGCAATGGATCTTAGTAATATCATCAATCTTCAGAGCGTTTGTCTCGATGTCGAATATTATCATCGACATGGACTTTAAGGCCTTTTGAGTAGCAATACTCAATAACCTCTTTGAGTCTGGGGTTGTCAAAGGAATGCACGTAGTCATTATTCTTAAAGAATGAGGAAAGGAGTCTCTTTGCTTTTTCAGTAGCAGCAAAGGCGGATACTTTAAGTTTGTTTATCTTTCTGAGATGAACATCAAAAATCGGATTCAACAAGGTCATCACTAGTTACGGCTTTATCATCCAGCGGTAACATTCTGCCAGTTTTTTCGTAATACTTCACACTTCCTGCTACTCCCAACCAACCCGTGAATCGGTTTTTCAACACTCGAACAACACATTCACTGTTGTCCTGCGCCTGTTGATCTCTTTCCAATCCCAGGCAAATATCTGATAGTTGACTTATACTCGCCGATCCCCTAAGTCCTGAGAGGCTAGTCTGCTGACCATCTTCATAGCCTTTAGTTCCTTGAGGTCTTCTAAGGTGACTGACTAATAACATCCCACAGCCAGTCTCCTCAACAAGAGACCTCAGTTTTGTCATCGTGTAATCAATGGCTCGTCGTTCATCCTGGGCTTGTTCCATACCGCTGACCAAAATCGAGAGGTGGTCGAGCACAACATAATCACAGCCCAAAGAGATAACACTGTACCTGATCCGATTAAGAAGTACATCAGGGTCAAGGGAGCCAAAATGATCGTAGAGGAATAGATTCCCCTGTCCCAAGGTAGCCTGGAATGCTTCGTCGATTTGTTCATCAGTAAATTCCCCTTTGTCAATGTGTAGTGGATGGTTGAGATGGATACCTACTAGCGCTCTAGCAGTTCTGATATTGCTCTCTTCAAGGTTAATGGTGACAACCTTATAGCCCTGCTTAAAGACAAGATTGTATACAACCTCTCTAACTAGGGTGCTCTTACCCTGCCCTGTACCAGCAGTGACACATACTAGTTCTCTCTTCCTCAAGCCTTTAGTCTTCTCATCTAAAAATGGGAAGCCATAGCTAGCACTGTCTACTTGAGGATCTTTCTTAACTTCTTCTCTTAACTTACTGGCACAGACAATACCATCAGGCTCATACTCTTTAGCATTAAACACCATATTGGTAATAGCCTTAAAATCCCCAGCTTGGAGTGCCTCATTAGCATCTTTATAACCCTCAATAACTCCTATCTTCCCTACCCGTGGCGGTAGTAGTTGTATATCTCTTTGAGCTGCCTTCTGTCCTTGAGAATCCCCGTCATAGCAGAGGATAATAGTCTCATAAGGTAAGTTACCTAACTGTGCTTTTAAGGTTTTTGTACCTGATTCACAGCCATTAGGCAGGCTTACAGCAGGCCAGCCAGGTCTAACTTGCATATAAGAGAGTGCATCCTTCTCACCCTCAAAAATTACAAGCAGCTTATTATTCTTACCCCACATATGTTGGAACAAGAAGGTGTTATCAGGGTTAGATCCTATTTGTAAGAAGTTCTTACCCTTCTTTCTGATCTTGTAGCCAGTAAGAACTCTATTGTTGTCATAGATAGGACAGAAGAAAGCAGGCTCACCTCCATGTGTAGCCTTGAAGTAAGTAGCTTTCTGACAAACAGCAGCCTTAAGGCCACGGCTAGGTATATCTACATATTCCCCAACAATAGTTTCAATTTCTTTTGTAGTTGTTGTAGTCATAGAAGGTTGGAAGGAAGGATCAGTGGAAGTGTGATAGTTGCATCCAATGCTAAAGCAATGAGCATGACCATCTTCATAGATAGCTAGGTTGTCTTTACTGCCGCACTTGGGGCATGGTCCGTGAATTACACCCATTAAAAAAGCTCCAGGTGGGGATCTCCCTGGAGCCTTTTTGGGTAACCCTTCCAATTACCACCTGAACTATAACAGAGTCCAGCGGCGTGGCAAGCGAGGCCCCTTACACCAGGGAATATTATGTTTATCACACCACAATGCGTAAGTCATTTTGGCTGTCTTACTCAGTTTTTGGTGTGGATTTTGGAAGCACATCCTAATGTCTACATCGGGGTGTTGTTCCTTGAAGAGTCGTATAAGACGGCGATCTTCACTGTCGAACCAGCCCTTAATCTCTACCACAGTGCCATTAGCTAACACTATATCTGGTGTATAAGAACGAGGGATCACTAAGTCATACTTATGTTTTTCGTATTCAAAGTGAACCCCTAGTTCTTTGAGAGTGTGAGCTACTTCTGATTCAAAGCCCGACCTAAATCCATCTCTAGTACGTTTACCGTACTTATGAAATCGTCGGGCCATAGTTTAGAAATCGTCGTCTTCGGTAGCTACGTTAGCAGCTTTCTGCTTAACGTTTGGCTTTGATTGCTTAAAGCCCTCCTCTATCTCACCAAACTCATCGTTTACGTCTATCCCGCTGTCGACTGCATCAGCAGTAACAGCTTTGAGAACTTTAATAGCACGAGGTCTAATCCTCATACCACCCTTAGGACTCTTAGGTGAATAAGGTTTAAGCTCTGCACTTATTACAACCTCAGTACCTTCTCTTAATGCAAGGTCTTCAGATATAGGTACAAGCTCTGAATCCACTATTGGAAGAGGAAACTCTTCATACTTAACCTTGGCACAGAGACGAATGATAATACCGTCTTCATCTACTTCCCAAGGTTCCCCAAAGAAGGTTCTCTTACCACTCTTACTTGAGTACCAATCACAGAGTGATTCATAGTTAGACGAAAGTAGGTCCTCTATCTCTGCAGCTTCATTACCTTCTACTCTTACCTTCAGTCTAAAGTCAGAGGGATCTCCCTTCCAAGTAGGTGGTTCAATGAATGACGGAATCCATCCAGTAAGAGTTCCTCTGATTTTGATTTTTGTTGACGCCATGTGAAAGTGTGATAGTTGAAAGGACCTCTGAACATTAAGGACAATGACGAACCTTTAGCTACTACTCTTGTGACACTTTTTAAGTTGTCTACTTAAAGAGGCCTTTTACTGCTTTAGAATAAAGGTTATAAAAGTATTACCTCTAAATGCAGTATCACAAGCTTAAGGACCTTAAGAGTATTAAGGTACAGAATACCCAAAAGAATAAAGAAGAAGAAGAAAGAGAGGAGAAACAACCCCAATTGGTGACAACCGAACGAAAGAGGACAATCAACTGGGGATAGGAAGTTATACTAAGACTATTGTTTAATTACATTTTATGAAGTTCGCAATCGCTCTAGCTGCCCTGCTAGGTGTAGGCACAGCTCCTGCCCTTGCTGGTGATTTCTATACAAACGTTGAATACAATGGCTCAAGCACAGGCTCTAACTTTACAGGCTCAACAACAGATATCCATCTTGGATACGAGGGAGATCTTGGAAAAGATAACCTCGGATATTACATCCAAGGAGGACCAGCAGTTGTTAATTCTGACGACACTACTGGCAACGATACTCAGTTCAGTGGTAAGGCTGGCCTTAACGTAGCTGCTACTGAGAAGCTTGATGTTTACGGAGAGCTTTCAATGGTTACTGTTGATGACTCTGACAATACTTGGGGTTCTAAAGTTGGGGCTAAGTATAAATTCTAATGAACGATACTCAAGTTATCCCTATTGAACCTCGCATTCAAGAAACTATGAACGACTCAGCAGAACTACAGAATGGTAGATGGGCTATGATTGGCTTTATCGCTGCCATTGGTGCTTATGTCACCACTGGACAGATTATTCCAGGTGTCTTTTAGGACAGTTGACTAAGTGGTAGACTGTATGTAGCAACGACTACCAGATCTGATAGCCTCTGCGTACGTTCATCCCAATCGGGACGCAGGCAACCTAACGATGGAACGGGCGTTAGGAAGTTAAGAGGCTCAACCAATGACTAAACTCGTCTACCGTGGTGTTGTTTACTACAAGTAAGCATTTATCCACATACTGCACTGGCTCCCCTAATCGGGAGCCTTTGTGGTTTTAAGCCTCAGGTTTTTGTCCTTCATACAGTGGTATATATTTCCCATCAGGTCCTATGAAAAAGCATTGGCTATCTCTTATCCTTCCATAGTCCTCTTGTAATAGATCTATAAATGCACCAACCAAAGCCTGTGCCGTTCCTGCCTCTAATACTGCTTTGTGCAAGTCTGTCTGTGCTTCTGCCACTGTTGCTATCCTCTCAGTCTCATCAAGCTCCCAATAGAACTCGTGAGATGTATCGGCTTCTGCATCCAAAAAGTCCATCGCATTGATTGAACGATCTTCAAGGACCTTTAGCCGTGCCATAAGCATAGGTAAATACTGTCGTGCCACTTCTTTAAGTGGTGCATAGAACTTATCTTTTGCTGTTGCTACTGCCATACTGGACTCATAATCCTAATTACACTTTAGGATATACTACCTATGCTGTTCCCCATTCCCCGTGGCAATATCCGCATCCCCCGTGGCCTAGTTCCTGTGAGCTCGCTCGCTAGTGAAAGCGTGATAGTAATTATGTACTAGTGACAATTAGTACATTGGCATAGGTATTTATACTATTGATTCTCATTCTCAACAATGATTAGTACAATTGCACTACTGCTAATTATGGTAATAGGTATCTATTTAATTATTCGTTTATATAATCCTCACGACTAATAAAAAAAAAATAGCCAGCTCAAGAGCTAGCTATTAATTGGGCTAATACTGAGAGAATAACGGGTACGAACATTACCAGGATGTACCACCATGAACGGCGGCGATCCTTCAATGCTTCTTGAACACTACTACAGGCCTTTTGCTACTGCTTACAGTGCATAGCTTGCAAGTGCTACAAGTAGCCCTGCTATTGGGTAATTGCTCAGGACAGGCAACAAACTTTGTTGTTCCCTGCTCTACCTGGTAACCATCACGTAAGAGGCTGAATAGATCATCATCCACAATGGAGACATTGAAGCCCTCTTGCTGGTAGCTAGCGGCCTGGTATCTATCTTCACAGGACAGATTAATGGTTAGGTGTTTAGACTCATTATCTGTAATGACTCTGAGGTTCTCATGGTTGCTTAGATGATGATGCGTATAAGTCCAAGCTCTTAGCTCTTGAAGCTCACAACAGTTGATAAGAGTAAAGAGCTTTACCTCATCAATCAAGCCATCCTCATTTGTTGGGAGATCACCTGAGACATTAAGCCTAAACATTTGCTTGGGCTTTAGGTTTAATACTGATTGGCAGAAGTCCCACCAATTAGAGCCACGCTCCCCACTTGATACCTTGGCCCAATGCCAGGATTGAGGGCCATGCATCGCATAGCATGATCCGTCTTGTTTAAAGGGGCATAAGTTGCTGCAAGTGTCAGCACTTGAAGTGCTAGCAGCAACAGAAGGCCCCAGCTTTTTATTTGCTGAGGCCCTCGTTAGATGGAAGGTAGAAGGCATTAGTTTTTGTTAGTACGTTTGAGAGTGTCAGAGTGTCGCCTAGCTTGCCAGTCATTAGCGAACGAGGTGATTTGCTGAGCGATCATGTGATCCGACCACTTAGCCTGCTTGCCAGTCTCCTTGATCATCTCAAGGCCAGCAAGAAAGTCTTTTGATGTGTTCATAGCATCACTAGGAAAGGTTGTTCAGGTTTGCAGTCTATCTCCCCTCTTGCGTACTGTTCAAGGGCTAGTTCATAGGCGTATGCCTCATCTAGCTCCCGGTAGTAAGCGTCCTCGATAGCTGCAAAGTGTCTATCTTCTGAAGTGTTGTTGTACTTAGTCATAAGAACCACCATCAAAGTTGGATAAATCAAAGATTGCATCATCTAATGATGACCACCAGTCCTGCCAGTCGCTAGGCTCAGATTCCCCAGGCTCTATAAGAAAGAACATGAGACCGTCTTCACCTTCTCTTGTTATGAGCTGGAAGCCAGTGTCTTCTTCTAAACAACTTGAGAACTTGTTAGCTCTACTGATGATTAGCTGAGGAAACCAGCGCTCAAGGTATAGCCAGATTGATTTGATCATTTGGTGAACCCTTGAGCTAGTGACAAACTCGCCATTGCTTTGGAGAATACAGGCTTTACCACTTCACCAGTCTTGATGCCTACTGCATAGACATCAATACAAGCTTTAGGGAATTCTTCTTGATGGATTTTAAAGCGTCTTTTTAGTTCTCTAAGGACTGACTCAGCTTTGAATAGTTCTTGTTCTGCTTGTTCACGGTCCTTGAGTAGCTTGGCGCATTGCTGCCTTAGAAGCTCATTCTCTTCTCTTAGTTGTGCTTTGGTAATCATTGGAAGGATTGCAAAGGTTAGGAGCTTGGTAGCTCACTAACCACACTGCCAAGCATTAGAGAGTTAGCCAGGAGCCAAGCTCTAAGACTTAATGAACAGTAACAATAGAGTTAGTTGTGGCCTTGGTCATGGATAAATAAAAAAATAAGTATAAATACCCACAATTCAGTTAGCCCTTAGAGAACTATCAAAAGCTTATTGAGAACGTGGCCTTTAATAATATATAAAGGCCTTTAAGGTACCCAGAGGGGGTTTTCTACAGCCTGAACGTTATTAAGTGGTGCTCAAAAATCTGAAATTAAAATATTTTGCTACTTCTTAGATCTGTTATAGCCCTTAGAACTCACTCTAAGGTTACTTGAGCTGTTATTACGGGGGTTTCCATCCTTATGATCCACATCTTTACCCTTTAAGGAATAACCAGCCTTAGAGAGCTTCCTACGGGCCTTATTTCTACTACTCCTATTAGCCCTTTGTTCAGGCTTACCTTGGTAGTTATCGTATTCTTTTCGGTAATTTCTAGCCATAAATGTATTCTAGCTCAATTATCAAGCCAGTTTGCTCCACCTGAGGAAGCCATAGAAGCTTTCTGGAGGTCTTCAAGGGTTTTAGCGTAACCAAGGACTCCAACGTTAAGACCACCTTCACCTTGAATAAATTTTCTTTCTAGTTCCCACTGTTCCATCTCTCTACGTTTTATTGCATTTTTCTCTGTTAGAGCCATGTTTTCAGTAAAGTACTGAACAGCCATCGCCAATGCGTCTAGCCTATCGTCGTGCTTTATCGAGTTCTTCTCTTTGGTAATTCTCGTCATTTGCCAAAAGAGTTGATACTGCGATCTGGTTTCTCCTGGGTAGCACTCAGTGGAGGCAATATCCTTAGCGATTATGTCGGTATCTACCATGAGCCTGTGTTGGTTCATGACTGGCTCAAGAGTATCAATAATCCTCGCTTCTTTTTGTTTTGTATGTCGGACCTCTTCGATACTGCATGGATAGATGGTTCCAAGGTAACGCTTAAGAAGTTCACTAAACATACCGAGGCCGAGGTTACTTTCTACAATTATTTCCTTGACCTTGTACTCCTTCGCAATGAGCGTGAGCTTTTTAAGGTTGGTCTCACTGTAACCACCTCTCAAACCACCGGAGGCGAGGAGGAACAAGTTACCGTTAAGGTAAGCGACTACGGCATAGCCAAGCTCGTCACTACCCTTCCCACTAGGATCAATCGCAAGAACAACCCCCGTGTACTCCATAAATTCAGACCCGATCTGTCCAGGTTTGTAAAAGAGATCACCGTGAAGACCCACTGAAGGTAGATCAAGAGCTTTATCGCCGTTAGCACTCCAAATAACCCTGTCAGGGCCTTGTTCTCTATGGAGTCTAAAGATACATAAATCTTGTAGTTTTAGAGGATATTTCTCTTCGTCAGAAAGACTAATATCAAGAAGGAACTGGAGGTTAAACGTGGACCTACCAATTGATTCCTTTCGGGCCTCTAGTTCCTCCCAATCAAATCTTCCAGGGTCTGTAGGGTGACCTGCAAGAGTTGAGTCATCTTTTAGTTGAGATTCAATCTTAGGAGCTAGTCTTTCTCCGTAATAATTTTTAAGTTTAGTTGCAGTAGGATATAGGGCAGGCCAGATTCGAGGTGTATAGCCAGCTAGCTCTAGTTTGGCGTAGATACTGTCCTGCGTGTGGGGAGTCCCTAGAAATACAATTTCTCCCCCAGGCTTTATAACCGAATCGAACTCTTTAATACTTTCTCGAAGTTTATCTCGTATAAGTTGCGTCTCGCAGCTCTGAGGGGTCTCTACGTCGTCTGCAACGATTAAGTCTGCCCTTGAACCTGTAATCTGTCCAAAGATACCACTAGAGCGCACTGAGGGGCTCTGATCGGGCTTAGAGCCATATACGTCAAAAGCGACCTTAGAGAACCTCTGAGTGTCGCTAGGGAAGAGATCCTTCACCATGAACCAGTTTCTAAGCAGGTCATGACAAAAGACACTGAAAGCGTCTGCACGGTCCTGAGCTGCAGAGATAACTAAAACCTTTGTATCAGGGTTTTTCCGCAGTCTCCATAGTACGTAGCCTGCTGTGAGGAAGCTCTTACCGCAACCTCGATATGCCATGATGATTCTCCTGTTAGGACCGTTCTGCAAATAGTCTGCAAGTTGGTACTGAACAGGAGTAGGACTTGGAAGCCTTAGAAAGTGCCAGAGATGAGTAGCAAAAACTGGAAAGCTACTAATCGCTTCCTTAATAATCTGTTGTTGATTATCACTAGGCACTTATATAAGACTTAACTTTGGACATATCAATCTCAGGTAGAGCGTTAATCATCTCGCCAATAGCAGAGACATCACCGTTCTTATCGAGAGTAATACCTTGGTCTTTAAGGAATTTAATAGCGTTAGCTAGGTCAGAAGCTTTAACGTTTTCAGAGTTAAGCTGATCTACCAACTTAGTAGCTACCAACCGATGGAGAGCTTGTAGCTCGTCTTCAGTTGCCATTCCTACGGATTTTCTTCTAGCCATGTTATTTCTTTGGAAAGAGGTTCTTTCTTATTAACTCTACCGCTGCATCGTCTATAGTATTATCAGTAGACTCAACAAGCTTTGAAAGCAAGTCTACAATCAACTGCTTAACTGAATCAGATTTTAAGAAAGCAAAGAGAATAGGTTTAACAAGTAGAACCATTGGAATAAAGTAATTCTTAGTAATACTAGTCCATCCAGTTATAATCTCGCTTTCTTTTCTCCTTCTTAATCTCTATAAGGCTTAAGAGCCTATCGGCATATTCAGGATCAGCAGAACGACTTTGTTGAATTAGGAGTTCCGCAAATAGAAGATACACCCTCTCCACATTCATCTCCTCTTGAAGCTGAACTTCAGGCGATAGAAGCTGCCTTAGTCGCTCGTGCCAAGAGACGTGATTCGGAGTTACATTCTTCGGGCCACTCCGCCACATATCGGCGAAACGCTCCTCGATTGACTCAGGAATGTACATCTGAATCATGTCGAGAGCTTCCTTCTGATGAAGCTGACCAGAGTAGTAGGTAGCTACGTCACGGAGAGAGAATTTCAAATTACCAGTGAAACTTTTCTCCAGGTAGTTTAACGTCTTTTGGTTTTGTAGGCTTACCTGAACCCTTACCACCGCCACCGCTGGTTTCTTTTGGAAGTCTAGTACCAGCCATCGCCACTGTTGTAGTGTCCTTTATACGGGAGTCTCCTCCCTGTCTGTCAGCGCCTCTCATAGTTACTTTGTCTTGTATCCCTTAATTGTACTCTTTTTTGGCTTAGAGTCTTTTTGAAACTTCTTCGCTACGCTAGGCTTATTAGCATATAGGTATTTTTTCTGTTTATCGGATTTAAAGGGCATGGCTGAGGAGAAAAGTTTAATAGGGAAACTTAAAGACGGTATGGAGGACAGGGAGGCAGAGCTTCAAGTCCTTGGTACATTTGTACGTCTTGGCGTTGTTGTGTGGAGTGGGTTCATAATTAGTCTAAATTATTTACCCCTACCAGGGATGGATACTAAACAGAACAATGATATAACGTTCATAACTTTCGTCTTCACTTCAGCTCTCGCTACCTTTGGGATTGATACAGCTAAGAAAAAGGAACATAAAGATAAAGCAAGTAGTGCTACCCAACACATAATTATAGAAACTCCTATTAAGATTGAAGGAGTTGATAATAAAAAGGTAACTAAAGTATGAGAAAATGCTTGTTACTTTTGCTCCTGCTAGCTCCAGTTACCGCAAGGGCAAATCCCATTACGCCTGCCTTTACTCAAGGCTCCATGCAAAGTACTACTGTGACTACCACAGATATAGAGGAAACGATAGAGCAAGAGGTATTTGGAGGTGCATATACTAAATGGACTGGAGAAAATATTACACCCAGCGCAGCAGTAGACGCTTCTGGTACAAGCTTTTCAGTAACAACCGCTGGAGATCCATTTACTCTAGAGATAACAACCAGAGCAGCGGGGGTAGTAGAAACAATCGATATAGAAAGAACCATCGAGCAAACTTCTACTACTACATCGCTATCTGTCTTCTCTCAGTAAGTCCAGTATTAGCAGAAGAACCAAAGGTAAGTAACACCTCAAATCCGCAGGCGGCAGCGACTGGAAATGTAACCAATCAAGCCGTACAATTTCAAAATAACGGAGCGCCGTCGAGACAACAGTTGGGACCTTCCATTGTTTGCAACGGTTCTACCATGACTTTCACTCCATTTTATATGGGTAATCACGTGAAACCTTGGGAACACGAAGAGGGAAGAATGTCCCCTAATGGTTATACAATGAGTGAGAATTGGGGTGCTCAATTAAGTTTTATGGTTCCACTTGACGGTTCTATTACTCAACAATGTAAAGCTATTGGTAAGCGTCAAGAAGAGAAGATGAGGCTTGATTATGAACTGGTTCGTATTAAGGAGTGTGCATCTCTCCAAGAGCGTGGCTTCACTCTGCGCCCTGGGAGCCCCCTTGAACATATCTGCGCCGACGTTGTTCCAATCTCTGCCGTGACCACGAAGGTACCTCTTGACCTCGACTTTTCTTCAATCTTTTCAGAACCTGTTGAATCAGAGGCTTTAAAATTTGAACACTCCTTTTAAATACTGCAGTCGCTGTAAGAGTAGCTACCACAGATACTGAAGCTGTAGTACCAGCAGCTACTAGGATTTCTTGTTTAGGTACTGGTAGTTCGTAGTCTGTAAAAGGTATAGTGAACGAAGTAATTTCTTTAGGTAATGAAACTTCTGGTTGCTTTGGTTGTTCTTTCTTCTCTGTATTTTTCTCTGCCTCACCTGAAGCCTTTACTCCTGGAGGCGCTCTTAAATCGGAAGGTGGAACAACTAACGGACGATATGAAGGAATTAGCGCCTTTGGCTGATCCAGAGTTACCCTTGGAATTTCCAGCGCAGGAGGAAGAGAGTAACGTGGCAGGAGAGGTGGCTCTCCCATCTTTTTAGGAAGGCTCAGTAGGCCAAGTTATAGATGATTCGTTTAACGATCCATCTGCATTCAAAGTTGGATTAGAGGAGGCAGGTAGATCTCTTAATTGCTGTCTATATGTTTTCCAAGCATTCTTTAATGCGTCAGGAACATCAATCCCTTGACTCCAATCAGATTCTTTTAGTAATGCAGTCCTTCTTTCTCTTAATTTAGTTTTAGGGAGTTCAGCAAAGACCTCATCGTATTTTGCCTTAAACGTACTCCAAGACACTGAAGGCTCAGATGCATAAGTAGCTTGACCATCCTTCTCACCAGTAATTTCTCTTAGTTTTGTCTTGTAAGTTGCTTCATCGGCAATACCGTCATCAACAATCCATTCTTTAATACCGACTGCTCTTACGGTCTTGGCAACTGCTTCAAAGTTTAATGGTTCTGTACTCATGGTTTTTAGGTGATATCATACTCCCAGATTTGGACTAGGTTAAATTCATTAGTATGGCATAGGTTGAAGTCATTACTTAGAGTTTGACCCATGTAAGCTTTAAACATAAAGTCCATATTAGCTCCACTAGCACTTGTTATACAGCTAAATATAGCGTGTTTAGAATCATGTGTGTAATACTGGTTATGTCCAAAGTTACCTGCATACCTACTATTTTTCCAGACTTGATTATAACCTGCTCCTTGATCTGTATTGGTAGCATCTATTCGAGCATATACATCAGTATGAGAAGAGTTACTTGTTGCTCCCCACCATGTTTGTAAGGTCGAATGAACCCATAATCTAGACCCACCTTTTACTGGAGTGAAACCAGAAACTAATTGTTTTGTATCAGGCCAAGAAGAAGTCGTATTAAAGTTAGTTGATCCAGTAACGTTTACTTCATAATATTGGAGTGGTACAAGAATTTGTTTTGTATTCTTATACCATTTACCATCTGAGCCTATTTTTAATCTCTCAGTACCGTCAGTAGATAATCTTACAAATTTACTTGCCGCAGCGGCATCATTCTCTGCATAGATAATTTCTTGATGTGTTCCTGATGGGTTTGTAATTGTTACTTTAAATTTACCAGCACCACTATTACCAGCTTGACTTCCAGCACCTGAGTTATCGTTGCCTCCATAAACTTGAGTTTGAGGAGAACCTAATCCATTAGTTTTAAATCCTATTTTTGTTAATTTACCGTCAGAATGACTGTTTTCTAATCTAAGCAGTTCAGTACCATTTGTTGATGTATCAGTGGTGGCTTGAACTTTTGTACCATCATAAGTGAGATCAGCCTCACCCTGAATAGCGTTTGCACCTGTAACTGTAGTAATAGTGTTATTGGTTGATCCCGTTAAAGCTGTTCCTGCTGTAACTGTTGCCCAAGTTAATTTATCAGTGCTGTCTTTGTATTGAAGATACTGTCCATCCGAAGCTGTATTACTAATATCTAGTTTGTCTTCGACTATTGAATCATCTCCGATCCTTGCTGCTGGGAGGGTTCCGCTACCTATATTTGCAGCATTAGTAGTATCTGTTGTTGCTGAGGCCGCAAGACCAGCAATCTTTGAAGTTGCTATTGCTGCTGAAGCGTTTACGTCAGCGTTAACGATAGAACCATCTTCGATTCCACCAGAATTAACTTTGTTGAGTGTGTTTGCCATAGTTAGTCTGCTGCCTCCGTGGTGTTAGTTTCAGCCCATTTTAGATATTCAATCCAATATCTATTAGATGGTTCATTAGGAATCCAAGTAGATTCCTTATAGATGACACCTACGTTGTTCTTCCCTTCACGATCTTTAAAAAATTTGTAATCAGCCATGATTAAAGCTCCGAATCGTAAGTAGCTCCAATGTTTCCATCGGATGTACCTGCTAAGTGATAAGCATTTCCAGAGGAATAATACACAGTATGCGTATTACTGGAATACGGCGTTGGTGTTGAGCCTGTCCAACCACTATTCGATATACCATTAGTACCATTTGCTGTACTAACAGTAGGCTTTATCCTCATTTCTACAGGATGATCTCTTTGATACCATTTACCGTTATATGTAGTAGCACTTTCATACATACTATTAACATTACTAGATCTATCTACTTGATAATATCTTTGGCAGCGTAAAAGCTCATCGCCAAATGATCTATGTTCAAAATCAGTGGCATGATCTCCTACTTCTAATTGAACGCCTGTTAGTGCAAATGTTGAGTCATTAGTTGTAAACCACGTTGAGGTAAAATCTGGCATCCTGTCAGAACCACTATAAGCAGCCCAAGCATTTAATGTCTTACCGCTAGTCGTATAATCTGTCCCGAAAAAAGGAGTAAAAGCTATTTGAAATCCAGCGTCAGTATTATTATCAAATTGTAAGTTGGCATGACCTGGAATTGATACAGTTACTTTTTTCCAAGTATTTGCTGTTAATGCAGTAGTTTCAAAGGTTAAAAGTTGAGCCGTTCCGTCTTGTGATTTCACATAACCATAAAAATTCTGTGCAACACTAGATTTAACCCAAAAACTTAAAGTAAGTTTACTAGAGGCATTTGTGTAATCCCATCCACTACTTGCTATATCTTGCGCTTCGATGTAATGGTAAATATAGATATAATCAGCAGCACCAGCACCACTTGTCTGATTACCATTAGTAACTTGCAAGGCATATCTAAAACCTTTTGCCCACGGGCCAGTATCAGAAGAAGTTAAAGCTACTTGTGCTTGTGTAGGAACTTCGTCCATTCCACTAGACCCAATCTTAAACCTATCTACTGTTTTATATCCACTTGTATTAGCCGTAGTTCCTCTTTGTGCCACATTAAATGCGCCATTGATCGTGAGTCGTCTGTTGCTTAAGTTATTAGTAACCTTTGCCGTACACGTTCCATCAGTAGCAAGCGTAATGGCATTTCCATTAGCTCCTGCGGCATCTGATATGGCGTTGACTTTAAGTTGGCTCATTTTAAGTTGCTGCTAATTTAATAAATCTGAAATAAGTTAATGCTACAGTTGAGTGCCCAGAAACTATGACGTTATTATTCTCAACATCAACATTGAATTTTATCTTTTGATTAGCAGTATCTGTAATATCTAATAAAAGTGTAGAGTCAGCACCACTGTAGTGAGTTGAGTTTATTTCAGAAGCATGAGCATAACCTTCAGCAAGGGTAGAGTAAGCGCTGTTATTTGTTGTACCTTGTGTTTGTACATAACAATAATTACTAGCAGTATTGGCTGGTATTTGAAAAGTAATATGGACTGTTACTTCCCACCAACCTGTAGAAGGAAACGTCCAGATACCACTAGATTTAGACATTCCAGTACCTAAAGGGGCACTGGTTGGTCCAGTGGTCATTCTAGATATATTTGCATCAAGAGGTGTTACATCTCCTGCTGAATAGTCTTGAGTTACATACCAGTAATCAGCTTCTGTAATACCACCTCCAGCACCAAATTCAAGTGTTCCTGGTGTAGAGCTATTTTTTAATACCTGACCAGCAGTACCAATAGTTGCAGGCAGCTTCAGCTCTAAATCAGATGCAGGATTAGTTGCAGGAGCTGCGATGCTCATGCTATTTCCTGATGCGTGTGGGAATTTAATTGCGCCCATTATGATTTCGGATACTTATCTTTGGTGGCCTTAATGGTGGCTTTCCAACCATCTATACCATTATGGTATATGTCGTCAAGCTGTTGAACCACAGAAGGGTATTCATTTTCTCTCTTTAGCTTATATTGATCTTCATTTTTCCATGCTGTCCAAGCTGCATTGATTTCATCATCAGTTGGTCTAGCATCACCACCTTCCCAACTAATAATATTATGAGGTGGGCTGGCTGGATAAATGTTTAAATTTGTAGGTTTTTTCCCTAGCTTTTCCAAAGCCATAGGGATATCTACATCTGAATTAATAGTCATAATTAAGCCTCCTTAAGAATCCACCATTGGCCCATCACATTACCTGCACCAAAAGAATTTCCTCTACCTAATCCATCAGAACTCTGACCTGTTTGACAACGATAATGTGCAATCATTGTCTCATCTCCTCCAGTATCATTTATATGCCGACAGTAACAGTGTGCTACCTGTTCGTCATAATCACCGTTGCCTGCAAAACCAGCAGTACCCCAGTAATGATCTCCACTTGCACTTGTTATCTTTAATCCCCAGACATAACTATCAGTTCTATAAAAAAGATGATTTGCATACATCTGATATGTACCAGGACCAATTGTAATCACATTGCTTGAAAGACTTACAATGCCACCTGGATCTATCATTTCATTAGTCCAAGGAACAGTGTTGTAAGCACCAGAAGTAGTACTTCCTCCGCCTGTAGTGCCAGATGTCTGATGATTGATTAAAGCAACCTTGCCAGCCGCAAACATTGGGCTAGATAAAGAAGCCCATGAATTATCTCCTCTTAAATATGTAGAAGAACTTGCCGTTCCCGTTGCCGATAAGTCTGCAATCCCTACAGAATCATCAGCCATGCAGCCATTGTCAATTGTATTGTCAGGTAAGCCGCCTACGGCTAAACCTCCAATAGTATTTGCTGATCCGTTGAGAACTAAAGCCATAATTAGATTCTAACTGATAACCCAGCGTCCGTTAACAGTAACGGTGCCGTTGTTTGTAATTGGACCCACAGAGTGAGCACCTTTTCCAGCAGCTATTGAATATGTACCCGCTGCAATGGTTTGATCGTTTTCGTATGCACACCCATTAAGAGTGGTAGAAGCTGCATCAGCCCACGAAACGTTAGCTCCCGAACCTCCTGTAGTTAATACTTGTCCAGCGGTTCCAGCCGCTAATCTTTGATCTCCAGATCCATCTCTATAAAGGATGTCTCCTTGAGTAGTTAAAGGTGTTGAATACTGAGATACAGCAGCCCAAACAGGATTAGCACTACCACCTTGAGTTTTAAGGTAATAACCATTAGTACCTGCAGCTAACTCTGAAGGTACTCCAGAGGCTCCGTAGTAAAGAATACCTCCTTGAGTTCCGTGAGCTTGCTTGTCTAATGTGACTGCGTTATCAGCGATCTTACCTGTTGCTACTGCTAAGTTCTGAAGGACATCAGTAGATACTGTGTTATTAGCTGGAGCGTTAAGGGTTACGGCTGAACCAACTTGTATGACAAATACATCAGCACCATTAGGTAGGTTTGCAGCGAATTTAATAGTATTCGCATCAGTCATTACAAAGCCATCTAAGCCTGATGTGGATGTACCTGCATTTGGCTGTTGGATTACTCCGTTTACCGATACGATAAGCTGAGCAGCATTGGTAACACTAGCTCCTGTACCTGTATTACTGGTTTCTCTTAAGTCATAGGTATCAACAGAACCATCAATAGTTGGAGCACCTGAACCACCTGTAGGGCATAGGAATAGGAACTTAAAGTCTCCAGTTGATGTAACTTCTCCCCAGCTAGAACCGTCATACACCTTCATGGTGTTAGAGGTCTTGTTAAAGAAGAGGTCACCTTCGTCGTTATTACTTCCTGGGTCGCTATTTCCTGTACGGTATCTCTCGTTAAAGTCGTTTATATCATCTGAAAGTTCTTTAACGTCTCCTTCTTTAGCTAGTAACTTGTGGTAATTGTAAGTATTACTTGAACCTGTAGAAGTTACTTGTAAACCTACTCCAGCAACTAAAGTTTCACTGTATAGAGAACTTGGGAAGTTATTTATAGTTACAGTTGCAGGTGTACCATCAGTAGTCCTACCAGTGGTTGACACACCTGAACCATTAACGACCACGCCTCCAGCATCACTAATACTGACTACTACACCAGAGGCAGGCTGTGAAGCTGTGGCAGGAAAAGCAGCATCCGTAGCTACAGCAACGAAACCACCAACTGCTGTTACAGCTCCAGATACGTGATCAGCTACTGCTTTAGAGGTTGGTATTGCTGTGTTGCTGTTAGTAGTAAGAGAGGTTTCTCCAAGAGTCTTACCATCTAACTGGTTAAGCTCAGTTAAGGTTGAGGTAAGAGCTGTACCACCTGCAAGGATTGAAGCAGTACCACCCTGCATTCCAGCAAGAGTGGTTAAGTCTGCATCAAGAGGCTGTTTAGCACCTAGCTGTGTTTGAATTGCAGAAGTTACACCGTCTACATATCCAAGTTCTGTAGCTGTTAAAGTTCCTGGTATTCCATCTAGAACATTAAGTTCTGCAGTAGTAACTGTTGCGCCATCTAATATTTGAACTTCAGTTTGAGTTAAATCAGCTAATGCTTCAGAAGTACCAGTTGACATAGTAGCCAACTCAGTTAACTCAGCATCTAATGGCTGTTTTGCATCTAGTTGAGTCTGTACATTAGAAGTAACACCATCTACATAATTTAGTTCTGTAGTAGTAAGTGTTGCTCCATCCAGTATCTCTACTTCAGTTTGAGTGAGATCAGCAAGAGCACCTGCAGTCCCGTTAGCCATTGTGGCTAGCTCTGTAAGTTCAGCATCTAGTGGTTGCTTTGCATCTAACTGAGTCTGAACAGCAGAGGTTACTCCATCTACATAGTTCAGCTCAGTAGTAGTTAATGTAGCCCCGTCTAATATTTGTACTTCTGTTCCTGTTAAGTCTGCTAAAGCCTGAGCAGTACCAGTGCTCATAGTGGCTAGCTCTGTTAGCTCAGCATCAACAGAAATAGTGATCTTTCCAGCACTAGGGCTGTCATCTGCTATGGATACTGGAGCAGTAGCAATTATGTCGTCTTTTACTTTCGCTGTTGTTTTGGCATCTACTCGACCATCGATTGCACTGGTAGTAGCTGCTTTAGCATCAGAACTAACCCAAGTATCTGAACCACCAATAAAAGCACCAAGAGTGGTTAAGTTACCAGTACCAGTGAATAGAGCTGCATAATCATCAGAGAACTCTTGTAGACCAAATCTAATCTGGTTATCTGCGTTATTAAGGTCACTAGCTGTGAGAGTAGAACCTGCTGTATAAGTAACTGTTGCGTTTTGTATTGCTGTTGTTCTTTCTAAAACTACTGTTCCGGTTACACCAGCATTTAAGACTACGTTACCGCCGTTAGGTTGTTCAACTGTACTTGTGCCAGTTATTTGGTAAGTATTTGAACCACTCGCTGCGTTTGTATAAACTACATTATTAACGGTTACTTTAATATCTGATTCTTGGATATACCCAATAGGATCACCACCAGATGTAGTAAGAGCAAATGTAGTTGTTGAGGAACCTGGAGTATAGGTTCTAGTTGAATAAGCCATTAATTCAGTTCACCAGTAAGAAGGTTCCTTCTGTGTTTAAGAACATACTGTTTTAATTCTAAAGGAGCTTTGTATTGTTGATCTGTATATTCTCCCATCATAAAATCTTCCTTAGCTTTGTTAATTAAAGTACGGATATATCCTTGAAGATATGACCGTCTTTCGTTGTTTTTAGTATCCCAGTTTTGGGACTGACTTCCTATCTTAACCCCAGGAATCAAGGTTTGATAACCAGTGGAGGCATAAGGACTGTCTACACCCTGCAAGTTTTGGTAGTACTCACTTTCAACTAGGTCTTTTATAGCAGCATTCAGACCAACATAGGTTTGACCTGTAATTGCATCATAGTATGTAAACTCTTCATTTAAGAAGTGGTTAAAGTCATTTAATACCTTTTTACTGACACCTTTAACGTTGTACTGTCTACCAGAATAAAGAGTTCTCTTAGGTTCTTCAATTAGGTTATTAACTATTTCCCTACCAACTACGTCTAGATCATCAGGGAAAGGCATGAAGCGTCCAAAGATAGCCCTTAGTGGAGCATACTTACCACCACCTCTAACGTTGACTGTTTCTCCAGGGGTTCCAAACCAAAGTGCTCTACGATCTCTACCTTCTGGATGACCGTTGATTATTGACATAATCTCATCTGTCAAGAATCCAAAGGCGTTGTATTCAATTGAGTGAGCACCAAGAGCACCTATTTGTCCTGATGCCCATTTGAATGAACCTAAGATAGGGTTGCCTTCAGCTTCAGGGTTGTTTAACCAAAACTCATCTCTGTATTGAGCACCAAGATTAGAAGGTTTTCTAGGATCAAATCCTTCTGCAATAAATTTTCTAAGCTGGTAATAAGGTTCTCCAGAATAAGCAAAGGCCATCGATAGAAAATCAGTTACTTTGTCAGGATCACCACCACGAGCAGCTTCTAAGGCTTTAAATATTCTGTCAAAACTAGCTAAACCTGGAGTCTCCATAACGTAGTTAGCTGTTGCAGCCATTACAGTACCTGCCCAGTCCCAACTAGAGTTATTACCAAATTCTTCTATATCTCTAAAAGTAGCCTGCATAGCTAAGACACTCCCATAAACAGGAATCCATCTATATGGAACCCTAAAACCACCCCAAGGAGTTTTAACTCTCATTGTGTATAGACCTACTTGGCCTTGCTCTGATCTATAAGTATTCTCAAGACCTCCAGTTATTTCTAGCTCTGGATCATTCAAGTGCATCATAGCCATTGAGTGCATACCAACCGCTACAGCTAAAGCACCTTGAGCTTTAGTTCTTACGTTCATATCTGAACTAAAGTACTTACTTTCAAAGTTTCTTAAGTTGTCTACGAAAGGAGCGTTCTGTGTAATACGTTTTTGTAGTTCTTCAGGTAGATGTTCTAATAAACTCTTACCTCCTAAAATTGCGCTATCTCCTACTGCTCTATAAATATCAGCACCTGTGCCATATCTAATACCCCATTTAATTGAGTTAAGAGGAGAAGTAACAACACCAGCCATGACGTTGAAGAAAGAACCCATAGCTGGGGGCCAGCCGTTCTGTTCTGAATATCTACCCTTATTAATCCAGTCTCCCAGACCTTTATAAATTCCAGTTAACTCCTCAGTACGGTTGACTTCACGAGTCATCTCCATAACGTTCTCTAACTGTTTACCGATAATCTGATGACCAATAACTGTGTCATCTAATCCAGCCGTTACAGGTGCATAGAAGTCTTTATTCTCTTTACTTATTAATCTTCTAAACTCATCTGCTCTGTCAGCTTCATTTAAAGTACCAGCGATGATCCTTTCATCTATATCTATTTCTGCTAAAGCTTTGACCATTGCGTTGGATTGCCAAGCAGATAAGAACTCATCTCCAAGAGCTGCAAACTGGAAAGGCATTGTCATATTGACAAACTCTCCACCTGAGTAGAAGCTCTTAGTACCTATCTCTCCGAGTCTTCCTGGTAGGTGTCTTTGACCTTCAACCATAGGAGCTAAAAGCCATTTGGCAGCCCAACCTCTTTTCTCCCAAGCCTCTCCAGCTATGGTGTAGTCATGGAAGACCTTAAAACCAACTCTTAAACCGTTTAAAGTATCGAATAAAGTATCTTTTTCTGCGTTACTTCTTCTAAGAACATATCCACCAAAAGGTGTTTTTATCTCTTGTGCTCTTAAATCATCTAATATTTCATCTCCACGTTTTAAACCAGATGCACCAATTTCAGCAGCTTTATTGAAAACACCAGGATCTGTTATACCTCTACCAAATAAGAAGCGTGTTTTAGCAGCTTCATAAGCTTCTGCCAAAGTACCTTTATAGAACTTCCAGATTTTAGTGTTCCTCTTAGCAGCTTCTATAGCTTCTACATAGGTATCTCCAGTATTCTTTCTTACAAATCTTTCAACTCCAGCGTTAATCCAACCAGAACCAGTTAAACCAGCCTGTCTTAGAAGCATCTCTCCTCCACCCATAACAGGTATAGAAGTAGCAGTCATAGGACTTGAGATCATTGCCCCACTCTGTATTTGTCTTAATACTTGTGGAGCTGTTACTGATAACTCTTTTAGTTTTGTTAGATCACCTTGAGCATCGTAGACCTTAGATACCAAGTTATCGATACCATCCCAGTCTTCTACACTGACGGTTCCAGAGTCTACCTTTTTAAAGAAGTCCTCGAACTGTGCATTAATCTGTTCAGAAGCTGCTTTAGTTGTTTGAGTTAACTCAGCAGCAAAACCCTCAGTATCCTTCCATTTGCTAGCTATTTCTCTAAAGCTGTTTATAACAGTTTCTGGTCTACCTGCTTCAAACTCAATACGATTGCTTCTAGCCATTAACCTTAAACCATTACCAAAACCTTCAAATAAATTACTAACAGTCTGTATATTTGAAAGTAAAGATGCGAATGAGTCTTTAAAGTTCTTAAGTAATACTGGATCTGTATAACCACCTTCTGCAGGTAAACCCTTCCTAGCATCTTGAAGCATTTTTGAAGTCTTCAAAAGAGCCTTTGAATTGTGTTCTATTAATGAGGTGGTAACAACAATCCAAGGTAAACCAGCTTTAACTTGTTCAGCATATTTATCACCTGCAAGTACAAGATCGTCGATTATATCAGGATTATCTGCAGCCTTCTTTAATAATCCAGTAGCAGCCATTATTGTATGACGGCTTATTTTAAATCCTCTTTCTCCTAATATATCGACGGCTATTTTAGCAACCTTACCTGTATCTAAATCAGCCGTATATTTAAGAGTATCTGTATTGAACCAATTAAATTTTCCAAATTCATCAACATTCAAACCTCTAGCTGCTAACTCAGTCATCTCTTGAACACCGTCAGCTAGGATGATACCTAACATTTCAGCGTCATCATCACTCTTTATCTTCTGTAGAAACTTATTATCTTTGTTTAAATTCCTAGTGAGTTCAGGTACAGGTATGCTGTCCTCATCTACACCTTGAACGGCTTTAGCTGCTCTAGTTCTATTAATAGTAGAGTTGTCTACCTTACCGTCTCTAGTAGTAGGTATCTCGTTACTGATCTCAGTAGTTTTATTTGGAATAATATCGTCTGGATCGTCAAACTGTGTACGAACAGGATCATCTATTGGTATACCTCCCCAAGGGTCTTCAGGATCTATATCATCACCACCCATGCGGTAACCGCCATCACCTTTAGGTCTCTCTTTTAAAGTATTTACCCAATCACCCCAACCAAAACCTTCATCCGTCTTCATGCTTTTTTCTAAAGCTTCTTCATAGGTAACCTCATAAAATTCAGATAAAGCTCTAGCTAAATTCTCAATTGATCTAACTCTTCCTGGTTGAGGTCCTAAAATTTCTTCAGCAGCTTCAGGGTTAAGTCTTCTCATCTCATCTTCAGACCACTTCAATAACTTATCTGATACATTTTCAGTAGATTTTTGAACTTTATCTGCAACCTCACCAGCTAGTTTTCTACCAGCTTCATCTGCTTTCTTAGCACCAGCTTCTAGTACAGGTCTAGCGTCAGCTAAGAAAGTTATTGTTGTATCTAGATCTCTTATAGCTTTTTGAACTGTTTCTTCAGTAGCTACTCTGGCTAGGTTTAAGAGATTAATAAGGTCTCCAACAGTGTTAAGAGTAGTCCTTTCTTCTAGAGGTACATTCAATCCTGCTTCTACCTTTGCTACAGCTTCCTTAAGCCTGTCAAAAGCTATCTTGGCTTGCTGCTCCTTAGGAGCCATGCGGATAAGCTTTGAAAGGAAAGTCTTATTATCAACAGGTGTTGGTACACCATCAGCTATAACTTCTAACTCTCCAGCTTTATTAGTTCTTGGTTTTAAAGGACCAGGAACATCTGGAGCTTGTCTTACTGGTTGTTCTTCTAGGATCTCTTGAAGACTTTTTTCAGGAGCTTGTTGAGCTATTTCAACTACTTCCTTAACTGGTTCAGGGAGTTCTTCAGTAACTTCTTGAGTAGCCTTTTTCTGAGCTTTTATACCAGCTTCTTTTTGAGTTTTCTGAGTAGCTTCTTGTTGTAGTTGATTTGAAACCTTCGCTGCTTGACTGGTAGAAGGGGCTAAACCACCAGCTTTAATTGAATTGTCATGAAGTGAGTCAACACGTTTTACAAGGTCTACAACTTCATCAATAGTCCAGTTATCCTTTTTAAGTCCCTCATCTATTATTTCTCTAAGCTCTGAGTAATTATCCCAAGAAGTACCTTTAGGTACTAAATCTCCTATTTCTTCAAGTCTTCCTAACTGTTCAAAGAGTCTTCTTTGGTAGTTCTTAGTATCTATAAGATTGTTAGCTGTAGTATCTAATCCATTCAGCTTTTCTTTAAAAGCTTCAAGAATAGTCCTAAGACCACGGTTACCTCTTTCAACTTCATCTGTTA
>VTLG01002565.1_pt1 | contig 25428 bp, 22 predicted proteins | sample 4694571 | NCBI WGS metagenome assembly VTLG01 (sample SAMN12604809, study PRJNA352737) | marine metagenome | biome: ENVO:00000447; feature: ENVO:00000209|ENVO:00000569|ENVO:01000036; material: ENVO:00002151; isolation source: viral sequences binned using virsorter ...
TGATGTTAAAATTTTACCATCACCATCAATAATAACTCTTTGTACATCATGAGTGGAAAATTTTATAGATGCGTCTTCTTTGTTTTGGAACAACACATCACCTTCAAATCCACTACTTTCACCACTTTGTGCAACTATATAAAAACCATCGCCAGCAGTATGCCCCGAACTTACTGTCGTCAAATGTATTCTTGCTTGGGCATCTGCAGTTGTGTTTGCAATATGCAATCCTTTACCTGACTCTTGGGTAGGATTAGTGATTCCTATACCAACTTGCCATCCATTTTCTGCATTAATAACTGTTGAGGAAATATCACCAGTCTGATAAGATCCAAGAATTTCTTGTTCAGTAGAATTATTTTGATTAACGGTTAATTCAAATGCATGTCCAGAATCTTCTCTAGCGGTAAATGTTGCTGCATATGTATTACCAGTAAAGTGCCATGGCCTTACCGTAGATCTAATCTCTCCAGCAACATCTAATTTTTTACCTGGGGTGTGAGATCCTATACCAAGATTACCATTTGAGGCGATGGTAAGTCTTCTTAAATCATTTGTGTTTACTGCGAATATATTAGTATCAGGGAATCCAAATTTAGTAGTCTCATTATCCGTATGCTTAATCCACTTAGGTATACTAATATCACCTGTAGGAACAGTAATACCTCCTACCACACTTCCATAAAATGTCTTGGCAGTTACAACACCAACTGCTAATATTGTATTATTACTCTCAAGAACAGTTTTAATATCAGTTGCATTAGGATTAGTGATTCCGATACCAACATCACCATCTGATGTGATGCGAAGTCTTTCCTTCCAAGAAGCACTTGACGTATCATAAGTATCGAATAATAAATTACCTTTACTAGTAATACCAAAATCATCATTACTAGATTCACCATTACTAGCGGCAAAACTACCAATTCCAATATAACCTTCCTGATCATCTTGTGCTCTAAAGAAACTCAATCCAACATCACCATTATCATCAGTATTATTAGTACCAGTAAGACCTAATCTTCCATCAATTGTTACTTGCGTCCCATATGCAGAATAATCAGTGGTATTAATACCAACTTTACCATCTGATGCGATGCGAAGTCTTTCTTCTGGTTCAGTATCAGTAGTTGCATCTCTTGTTGCAAAAACCAAAGCTGTCTTTTCATATGAAGCAGAATCAGTGACTTTTGCTCCAATATAAGAAGATGCCTTTGTAGAAGCTGCTTTTGTATGTCCAAATGATATAGGATATAAACCATGCAAAGTGGATTCTTGACCACCAATATGTAAGTAACTATTTGCTAGGTTAAAACTGGTTGCAATCTCATCAGCACCTCTAATATTCAGTCTTGCCTTTCCATATACAGTACCCTGACTACCCCAATCACCCAAATGAACATTACCATTATCTGAGATGCGAAGTCTTACTGTACCATCTGTTCCTAATGTTATTTCAGCATTTTGTCTATTTAAAATTGTAAATCCAGATCCAGTTCCATCAGTATTACTATTGTTTTGAGATATTCCTATAAGAGTTCCATTATCAGTTCCAGTTCCACCAGTATTAGCATTAGTAAATTGAACATAACTGGAATCATTAGCAGTTGGATTATGAAGATGCACCATAGATCTTGGTGCAGTATCAGTTCCAATACCTATTCTACCGTTTGAAAAGATGCGAAGTGCTTCTGTTTGGTGACCTACAAAAGATAAATAACCCTTTCTATTAGAACCATCAGTCCAACCACCTCCATCAGGAGTTACTTCAATAGACCATGCCTTATCAGCCAGAGCAGTATCATTGGAACAACCATACCAAGCAATTCTTCCCATCTTATGATCATCAATTGCTGCATTCGAATCAGTACCAGTATATGTACCATTTTTTCTAAAAAACGCAAGTTCTCTTACGTCTGTAGGAGTTTCACTTAAATTGCCAATTACTATGGATCCTCGAACACCTAATTTTGCATCATTTATTTTAATACTAGAAATAGCACTTGTTTGACCAAATCTAGGGTCTGTAGTATTAATACCAACATCACTATTGAAATAAGCCTTACCATCACCGTCAATTTCAAATTTCAATTCCTTGATAGTGTTATGATTAGATCTTGCCTGAATTATTGGATTATCGGCATATTGAGTTGCTCTATAAACTTCAAGTCTTGCATTTGGATCATTAGTTCCAATACCAACTGAACCAATTCCTGTGATGCGAAGTTTTTCATCAGTTCCAGCACCATCAGAAGTACTGAATACTAATGGATAACTTTCGTATGATGCTAATACAGTTTCATTATTACCAGTATCTGCTATTAAAGCAGTTCTTAATGTATTATCTGTCTTTATATTAATTGTAGGATTTGTTGTTGCATTAAGAGTTAAAAGATTATCTGGATCATCAGTTCCGATACCAACATTACTTAAAGCATGTACATCTCCATGAAAAGTAGCAATGCCAGATTTTACAATTAATTTTTGGAAATTACCTTCATCTAAAAATATATCTTTAGTTAAAAATATATCTCCATTAACATATAAATCTCCACCAGTGGTTGTTATACCACCAGCAGCAGCAAGAGTAACTGCAACACCAACATTTGTACCGCCAATTGATACTCCACCACCAACATTTACACTTAATTCAACACCAACACCACCATTAACTTGAAGTGCTCCAGTATCAAAAGTTGTAGATTCTGTAGCATCATTTATAAAGACTGCTTTATTAATTTGTATACTAGATGTATTACCCGTATCCAAATAAAGACTTCCAGTGTCAGTAGTAATTTTACTACCAGATATTTCTACCTTACCAAAAGTACTAATACCTGATGCATCTAAGTTTTTAGTAAGGAGACCAGTACCACTGAAAGTTAAATCACTATCATCTTCTATCTCTCCATCAGTTCCAGCAAAAACAACCCTACCAGCAGTTAAATCTTCAATCTTTGCACTTGATGCGTTTATACCATCATTAGCATCTATAACACTAGCAAATGTAGAGAAACCAGATACATTTAATTGTTTTGTAAATAAAGTATCACCAGTTACTGTTGTTATACCAGCAAAAGTAGTAATACCAGTAAATATAGAATTACCTAAAACATCAAAAAGAGCACGAGGTAATGTACTACCAAGGCCTACACGTTCATTATCATTATCCCATACCAGTGCAACACCTATTTCATAGGTTTCTGTATCCCAATCACCCGTTCCACCAAGAATTCCTCCTGGTTTATGATATTGTAAAAAAGATACTGTTCCTGCAGCACCAGCAACAAGTTGATCTGCTGGTACCCATTCAAGACCATTTGTATCTCTTGAGAGAATATCAGATGGTCCACCCCCGCTACCACTATAGTCAATTATTGTACCAGCAGATTCAAGACTTAAATCATTACCAATATATACATTATTACTTACTTTTATATTTCCTTGAACATCTAAATTCTGTTCTGGATTTGTGGTTCCAATACCCACCAGTGTAGTAGTACCAACAGAAACAGCACGAAATATACTTCCACCAACACCAATATTTAAAACTGGTGAATCAGATGTAAAATCCGTACTTATATGTAATCCAGTTCCTACAGTAAGAATACCAACTGTAGAATATACAAAATCTGTTGCGGTGGCAAAATCACCAGAATCTTTGAATAATACACTACCATCATTACCAGGAGGAGTTACTGTAATAGTAGCAGCAACTCCTATTAAAGGAGTTGCTGTTACACCTATACCCAATCCACGAAAATCAAGTTGAGTAATACTATCAATACCACCTACAAGATTACCTTCATCATAAACACTAAGAGAACCTGGAATTAATCCACCACTAATTGGTTTCCAATATCGTGTTGCAGTACTATCTCCCCAAACAGTAATAAGTTGATATTGTGTTCCAACAGGTAATGTAGGTGAACCAGGAATTACAGGGCCAACAGCACTGTCAGTAATACCTATATGTGATCCAGGATAACCAGGATTAGGTTCTGCTTGTGATATATCAAGATACTTATATCTATTCTCATCTAAGCGATCAACAGAAGTTGTTTTAGATTTTCCACTAAGATACTTAGGCATTACTGTTCTCTAGAATACTTGCAATAAATTCCATTTGAAGTGGTGCAACTAAACCACCTGCTGTTGATACACCAACATATGCAGCAAAAGTATCATAATCAGCTCTTGTAATGGATGTAGTTCCACTACCACTAAGAGTACCATTCCATAAAGGATCAGATGCTCTTGGATAACTATGTTCTGATTGATTTAAATCATGAGTACATGTAAACACTAAAGAATTCTGTCCGATAATAATTTTATCAGTAGATCTTCTCATACCAGTATTTGCTGAATGGAAGGTATGTGTATATGCACCACCAGTTTTAATAACTGCTCTAGTAACAGAACTCGATACTGCTCCTACAAAGGTATGAATATTTGTATTAGTTGATGGAATAATCTTTAAGACTTTCACTTTAAATGTATCTGTAGTTTTATCATAAATTGGTAACCATCTATCACTAGCAAAATCAGTTACTCTTGGATATGTTTTCTCAGAATTAATTCCCGTAGCACCACAATAATCACAACTAAATGTTAAAGAATTATCTGCAATTTTAATTGCATCACCATTTTCCATTCCATGAGCAGGAATTGTGCAAAGCATAACTCCAGTATTTGCATTATAAGCAGCATTGGTAATTGTCATTGCTGATGTGGGTACATAAGTATGGATTCCAGCTGTAGCATCTTTTGCAGTACCAATACCCAAACTAACTGTAGTATCAGTTACTGCGGTAACTGCTACAGAAGTATCATATGCAGGATCATTACTACTGGCACCACCATATCCAGAAGGCCTTGGATAGGTATGGACACCAACATGATTATCTTTCGCACAAGTAAATTGTATAGATTTATTTGATAATTTTACATAATCATTTACCCTTTTAAGTCCACCAGGTGTGGATTTTACAAAAATATGAGCCATTATATTAGTAGAAGGAGCTGAATTTAATACTTGAATTTGGAATTTATCATCACTAATAGTGGTAATTCCTATCCATGTATCACTAATAGGATCTGATGATCTTGGATAAGGGTGTTCAGTTTCATGACTATCTTGATTACAAGTAAATGTTAAAGAATTATCATCAATTTTAATTTTATCTCCAGTAGAAAATCCATGAGCAGGAACAGTACACTCCACAATTCCAGTAGTTGGATTATAATCAGCATTCGTAATTGTATGACTTGTAGGGCCAGAAAACTGATTAGTATCTGAACCAATGGTAAATGTAGCAATTCCAACTAGAGGATCATATTCTACATCAGTTGGAATAGTATATTTAATTGGAGTAGTACCAACATTAATCTCAAATTGAGATGTAGTAGTATTTCCAACTGCTACCCATGTACCTCTTGTAGGATCTGTTGGTCTTGGATATCTTTTTAAAATATCATTACCATCCATAGCACATTTAAATGCTAATGAATAATCATCAAATTTAACCAAATCTCCTTCATAATATTTGTGATTACTTAAAACAACAGTCATTATACCAACATTTCCATCATATTGAACATTAGTTGGTGTAAATGGGCCGCCATCAGTACCAGCAGGTTCAATCATGTTATGACAAGGAACTTTAAATGTACAAATACCAGAAACTGGATCATAATCTGCACCTACAGGTTGATAATATTCTGCTCCACCAACTACCCTAATGGCATCATCATCAGCACGAACAAAACTATGTACTGAAGGTCTATAAAAATGATTTATTTCATTAGCACTACCCACATTAGTAGAAAATTCTAAAGAATTATTAACACTCTCCACCATATATGATTTCTGAGGATCTGGAAATATAGTAGTTGTAATACCATATGCACGATCACTCTTACAATTAAATGCAATTCCACCTACCGTTATTTGATCACCTACAGATAGATTATGAGGCCCTTGTGTATGAATTGTTGTAATACCACTTTTTTCAGTATATGTAACATCAACAACTGTTGATAAACCAGTCTGTGTTCCTGTAATGTGTAAACTATCAACAACTAATGGCGTTTTTTCTAACACCATTCTACCATCAACCACAATTAAAGCATCATTTGGTGGAATTTCTATATCTTTTATAACTCTAACATCTCTAGTATTACCAGTACTTCTTGATTTTCTTCTTTGTATGAATGTTACTGTAGGATATGTACCTATTCCAACATTAGTCACCTGTGCATATAGTACTAAAGAAGATGCTCCTGTTGGAACTTCATATAATTTTTGTTCTCCTGGTGCAACAGGAACTGCTAAGGATATAAACTTATTGACTGGTGCTATTGCCATATTATCTCAATGCTAATATTAATGGTGTTAATTGTGCTTGAAGTGCCCTATTAAAATCTCGACCTGAAATTGTTGATGTTGTTTGATCAATTGTCAGTCCTTCTCCTATTCTAAAGTTTCCTTTTTGATCCGTGCTTGTAAATGGAACTTGTCCACCATTAATGGCAACAATCTCATTTTCAGGAATAGGCTCACCACCCTGGAAGGGGTTTGCTCTATTTATGTCCGTACCTGCACCGACATATTCAAAGGAGTGAGAACTGGTGATAATTCTACTAAGTCTTACAAAATCAACCTTTACTCCTGCACCAATACTATAAGGAACAAATTCATTAAGTGTTACGTTAGTTAATCCATTTTTATCAGGTTCAGTTGCTCGTTCAACAGTGAATAATATTGGATCCATATCAACAACAGCTCTAGCAGAACCACCACCAGAAATAGTAACATTTACCGCTTGATTTGGAAGAAAATTCCTACCACTATTAATTACATCAATTGATGTAATTATTCCTTCATCACTCACATTGGGAGAAAGTTCAGGAAGAATTGCTTCTGGCCCTAATGGATTATTAACGGTAACAATTGGTAGTGCTCCTGAACTATACTCACCAGGATTTCCTCCAAATATAACATTAATACTACGAATTGTTTGAAGAGGTTGTGTAATTTGTCCGGCAGTAGAAACATCATTATAATCATTTAAATTAATATGGAAATATAATCCTTGCCCATCAAATGGTTTTCTAAAATTACCTTCATTATCAGTAACATTATCTACACTAATAACATCAATTTCTGCAGGTATGGTAGTTTTTGTATCTCCTTCAAATTCTACATCACTATAACCATCAGAAACTAATCCAAATGTACCAAATGATGAGTTAGAGTTTGTTAAATCACACTGCCCACCAGTATCACAATATATTGCTTTCTCACATCCAATTGTAAATATAGAAACTAACTGTGCATATGCACTATTTGTTATTGATACACCAATACCTGCTTCATTATATTGTGTGAATGAGTCACAAACCATAGATTTTAAATCTTGTCCTAAATCATTAGTTCCAGTAAATGCTGCATCAACATAATCACCATTAATCTTCATTCCTATACTACCAGTCATAAAGTTAGTACAGTTCCTAACATAAGGAGATCTCCATCTTGCACCTTTAGTTGGATATATTCTATCTGGACCTTGGTTTGCTGGTCCTAATGCTGTATATCCAGTTACTGCCTGATAATCTATACCACCAGTAATTCCTACTGATGATGGTGGGAATGCAACTGCACCACAATTAGTATGATCTACACCTTTAGTTAATCCAGCAAAGTTTAAATTCTGTATTAAACAACCAGCTCTTACATGAAATACATCTTTATCAGGATTAAGTGGAACAACTGTTACAAGTCTTAAGTCTTCTCCAGAAATACTAACTTCAGTTCTCAATCCAACTGGATTATTCTCTTTATAGACACCAGAACGAACAATAATAGTATCACCAGCCTGTGCTATTGCTGCAGCAGCACCAATTGTTCTTTTTGCATCACCTTCAAGTAATCCACTATTAGTATCAATACCATCAACCGAAACCCATATAGCATTCTCTGTTTCAACACCAGAAGGCCTCCATGATACACCAGTACCAACAGATGCCAAACGATAATCTGTTTTAGCAATACCTACACCAGTATCATTATTAACATCCCTTACAAAAGACTGTAGTGTTAAAGTCTTGGCAATTCCTACATCATCCTTAAAAGTAGAAACTCCAACAAATGTAGAAACTCCAGTTACATATAAATCTGTTGTAGAAGTAAGGCCAGTTACAGTAACACCAAGTCCAGTGGTTTCAAATCTAAGTACGTTACTATTATATAATTCTACACTTCCACCCTCATTAAATGTTGCTTGAGTTTGAGTGAGGGCTGCATTTTTAATTTCAAGTAAATTACTACCAATAATTAAATTACCAGTTCCATCATCAACAATGGCACTATAACCACCACTGTCAGTTGTATAATATATCTTCAAATTATCATCAGCACCAAAATATGCTTTCTTATTATCAGATAAACTTAAATGCCCACCTATTCGTAAACTTTTTCCAATACCAACACCACCAGTTACTACTAATGAAGCATCTGTGGTGCTTGATGCATCGGTGCCATTTTCTATCTTAGTCTTACCACCAACAAATAATTTTTTAACAATTCCAACACCACCATCAATTTGAACTGAACTTGATGAAGAAGAACCAGTTGAATCAGTTCCATCATTAAATGTTGTCTTACCATCAACATCTAGAGTACTATTAAGTGTCGTATCAGAATCTACATCTAACGTAGAGTCAAACTCAACTCCTTGTGTGGCATGAAGAGTTCCTGTTATATCTAAATCATAACTAGGACTACCATTATTAATACCAACCTTAGTCATCCTGTAGATATTACCGCCACTATACCCCCATAAATCCCTAATTTCTACAGTTGCAACTGATGTTGGGTTTGTTGGATCTGGTGCGGTATACAAGATCGCTGTTCCAGTACCACCACTATTAGTTTCTGTAAAATTTAAATATCCAAATAATTGTGCTGTTCCATCTACAGGAAGAGTAGAACCTTCATCCTGAATATAAAATCCATCCAATGAAGATGGAGATGCTACTTGCCATCTAATACCATTAGTATCTTTTGCCAAATAATATCCATTCCCACCTGCAGAACCAGTATTGTCATATATATTGTTCTTTATTGATACACTACCATCAACAGCTAATCTAAGTTGTCCATATGCGGAATTATCAAGTCCAGAAATATGGGAAGTAGTATTTGGTTCCTTTACTCCTGCCCCAATTACACCATCAGAAGTAACAACAACAACCTTAGAAGTTTCGGTATTAATTTGAAATTTTTGTTCTGGATTTATAGTTCCTATACCAACATCTCCATCAAAAACTGAAGTTCCTACAACATCTAATTTCTGTCTAGGATTTATAATTCCTATTCCAAAAGTATGAGCAATACCTACACCATCTATATCCAATAATTGCCTTGGTGAATTTCTTCCAATACCAATTCCTTGGACATGATTGGTATTAGCATAGAATAAAGTTCCACCAACACCAACCTTAAGACTATCTGTAAGTTCTAAATTCTCATAAGCTATATCTTCAGTAAAAGTTAAAGTATCATTAATTGTAACAGGACCATTAAAAATAGATGTCCCAGTTACAGTTAAATCATTTTTAATATTTAAATTATTAAGAGTTAAATCATTAAGACTTCCATCTTCATTAGTTTGTAAAAAATTTCCAATAGCAGCCTGACCTGTACCATCACCCCCAATACTTTGTAATGTTCCATAGATATAAACATTCTCAAATACGGAATTTCCTGATTGATTAAAATCTACGTTAAATTGAGGCATGTCTATCTATTAAAAAATTTCTCTACAACTTCAGCTCCAAGAAATCCACCAGGACCAAATGCTATTTTAGCACCCCAACTAAGTCCTAACTTAGTTGCCAAATTTCCACTCGCAGCCTCCACTTGAATTCTACTTGCATTTAATGTAATTTCTTCAGTTCCATGAAGAGCTTGATCTCCTATTTGAATTCTGGGTGCTTTAAGTGTTATTTGTGTTGATGATTCAAGTACAATTTCATCAAGTGCTTTTATCCCAACTCTTGCCTTATCAGAAATGAGTTCAATACTTCCACCCCAAGAGACTAAACACAATCCAGCTTCATCTTTCTTACCTTTCGATGCAGCATTAATAAAAACATTACCTTCAGATTCTAATCTAGTCTGATTAGATTCATGATGTGCTAATACAAATCCACATTTATCATCATTAGTACCTTTAAGAGCAAAGGCTTCAGGACCCCATTCACTAGATGCAGGGCTATCAGTTTCAATATAAAATTTAGGACCAAATACTTCCTGTCTTCTTGCATCTTCTGCCATAATTAATTAACTCACACAATCTATGACTTGAACAATATCACCTTGAGGCCTTTTTCTAGACATTATAGGTTTCAAAATTGCTCCAACTCCAGTATCACTCTTAATATTTAGTTTTGGTAAATCATCATATGTTCTTGCATCAGAAAACTTAGTTTGAATAATCCTTCCATTTAGTACTTCTAATTTAAAATCATCTAATGTATCACCATCTTTATATCCCTCACCTGGATCTTCAATAATAACTTTATCTATGTACAGTGGTGGTTCTTCTTCAGCAGGATAATTTTCACCTGTACTTAACATGGTTATACTTGTAACTTGTCCATATGTAGGAGATAATTGATTAAAATCAACATGAGCTTTAGCATATGCACCATATCCTTTGTCACAACTATCTTCAAATGTGATTATTGGTTCGCTTAAATATCCACTACCAGGATTTGTAATTTCAACACCAATAATACTTCCCACTTTTTCAGCTGTTTTAAATATATCATCAATATCCAATTTATTAACAACTGCCCCAAAAATCACTTTACCTGCAGCTCCATGTCCACCACCACCAAAAATTTCAACCTTTGGTAAACCACATTTAAAAAGATTTCCTGTATAACATGGATCTAATTCTGATGCTTCTGATAATGGTTTATTACCAAAAATTTCCCATTTACCATACGTTTTCTCAAATTCTGTTGCTCCCTTTTTTGCAGCATCCGAAAGAGCATTCTTATTACTACCATCAAAAACTTTTTTAAAATTTAACTTTTTATCATTTGTAGAAGTACTCTTTTTAGTACCCATTCCCATTTTAATTGTAGGAGCACACTTAGGTTGGGGAGGACTACAACTAAGAAAAGAACTTACCCCTTTAAAAACATCAATACCAGCAGATAAAAAACTTTTAATATTATTTGAAATTCCCAATACATTAGCAATAGGACCTAATAATGGACTTGTAACAGAATCAATCATATTCTTAATTTTATTGGTAGCTGCTCCTAATATTTGCTGTACTGCACAAGCAGGAACACTAACTACATTCTTAACTGCTGCTGATATCAAATCACTAAAAACACCTTCTAAAGAAATCTTAATTTTTGGTATATGACATTTAATACCATCAAATAATTTACTAATAGCTGGCATAACACCTGTCTGAATTGCAACAATCTCAGCTATTGCCATAGGATATGTAAATCCTGCAGCAACTTTTGCAAGTATTGCTGTTGCTACTTTATCAAAACCTTTACTAATTGCTTGTGATAAATGATCACCCAATGAACCCATTAGTTTATTCACATAACCACCCATAGTAGTACTCAATATCTTCGATATGTCTTTAATTTCATTGGGTAAATTTAAAATTGCACTTCCAGGTCCAGTAATTCTTTTAAAGAAATTATTTAACCTAAATTGCATTTCATCAAGTCTTGAATCAGTACAGGACTCAGCTCCTGTAACTGTATTGCCATTAGTCTGCGTATCATTAACTTTTATTTGAGTATTAACTTCAACAGTTTTAGCTTCTTTAACCGCATCCATCCTTTGATCATAAATTTGCTTCTCAGTTTGACTTCCTACTTCTGTATTACCAGGAACTACACCCCTATTCAAGTTCTGAGCATAAGCATCGGTACCTACAGTATCATCGTTAAATCCAAGTAATCCAGCAGTAATACTTGAAGTTCCAGCTAAACTATCACCAGTTACATCAACAAACTTCTTTGGATATGCTTGGATATAACCCTTGGTAATTTTATTATCAACTCCATTTCTTATTAAAGTTTTAACTGTTTCAATTGTTTCTGTATCTGGATTCTTTGGAGCTGATGTTTCTCCAGCATAATCAATTAGTTCCTGTAGTTCCTGTTCTTTTCGTATATCTTCTAAATCTTTTTCTGTTAGTTGTGTTATTTCCGCCATAATTATGTTTCTATTATTCTGTATATATTATTTATTCCTAAAATTTGATTATACTTTATTCCAACTACCATTGTTTTCAGCTGTTGCTTTAATAGTGTCTTTAACTGCATTTATACCCTGAGTTACTGCTTGTCCTTCCCAATAAGTTCTTGCTCTTTCATCTAGAACACCACCAGGACCTCCGATGTTGTTATCTCTATAAAAGTCACCTAACCAGTCATTAGTTGGAGAAGTAGTTAAATTCCAACTACCTTCCAATTCAGCTGTTGTTTTAATAGTGCCTTTAACTTCTTCTATACTCAACATTGCTGCTTGGTTTTCCCAATAATCTCTTGCTGTTGCGTTTAAAGAACCACCAACACCTCCGATGTTGTTATCTCTATAGAAGTCACCTAACCAGTCATCAGCAACATCAACAACATCATCTATTGGAAAAGTAGTTAAATTCCAAGTATTATTGTTTTTAGCTATTAATTCAATACTTTCTTTAACTTGATTTATAGTCTTAGTTACTGCTTGTCCTTCCCAATAAGTTCTTGCTCTTTCATCTAGAACACCACCAGGACCTCCGATGTTGTTATCTCTATAGAATTTACCTAACCAATCATCATCACCAATTACAGTTCCTGTATCTGCTGTATCTATTGGAGAAGTAACCAATTCTTCATCTTCTTCTACTACTTCATAACCCCTCGATGTAAATTGTTGTTTAGCCCAATCCTCATTAACAGTTCCATCATCATTCCATTTTGAGTATATTCTTTCAGTAGTTAACGGCACTGCATCACTAACATTTTGTAATTTGTCTATCATATCTGCTGCTCTTGTATTTGGATCAACATTTCCACCAAGATATTTTTCATATTGCTCATCCCATTGCTTACTTTTAATTATTCCATTATTATTATCTTTAATTTCTTGAATTGCTTCATTGAATAATTTTCTTTTAGCCCGTATTTGTGCAACAGTAGTTGATTGTGATTTTAATTTAGTCCCTTTTAGTTCTATACCAGTTGCCGGATCAGTATAAGTAAACTCTTCAGTTTCATTAGCAGGTTCTGTAATTGCACCAACTTTATTTTCATCAGGATTTACACCCTGTTTCTTTAACTGTTCTGTGGGTGGTTTTCCTTTGTTAGATGGTGATGGACTTATTCCTACAGGAAGATTAAGTCCTCTATTACCACTTGTTTCTCTATTACCTTGTTCTGATGTCTTATTCAACAAACTTTGTTTCTTATTACTTCCAACATAACCAGTTTTAGTATCAAATCTTCCAGTACCATCTGATGCTGCAGTATCAGGTCTTGCTAAAACATGTAAAATAATAGGAGTTTGTCGTGCATCACCATCCAAAAACTTACCTAAAACAACATCTCCCTGAGATATTGCAGGATCTTTTTTTCTACCTCCTGCACCACTTCCATCAGAGACTCCAAGAGCAACCAAAGAAAAAACTACTTCTTCATCTTTAATAGATCCATCAGTAGGATGAGATCCCATAATTGCAACTCTATATCTATAACCCCATCCTGCACTACCATCAAGTTGCTCCTGTTGAGACTTATAAGGTAAAACTCTACCTATCCATTCATGAGTAGATAAACCATAGAAATCAGTATTGGAATTAGCCATTTTTATTAATTACTTTTAGAAGAATGTAGTCCATAAGAATCTCTTATTAAACTAAGAGATGTTGTAGTTCTTTCTGGTTGAAATTGATGACAAAGAGCTTGAATTATATATTTTCCACTTTGCTTTTGATCTGGACCCTGTTCTTTAGAATCTCCAATATATTCCACCAAAAGATTTATAGTATCACCTGCTTCTAAATTAGTATTAACTGGAACTTGAATATTATGTTTTTGAGAAAATAATACATTATATCTAGCACTTGCTTTAGCAATATATTTCATAGGATTATTATTTGGATTTTTATTTAATGTTTCAGCACCGATATTTACTATTGCAGTTTCAATTCTATGATGTTTATTACCAAATCTTAAATCATCATCAATAATTTTTGGTACATCTATATCACCTCCAAGTTTTGAAAATTTAGGATCTTTAATTAATTTATTATTATCTACAGTATAATCAATTTCATTAAATTCATAAGTAGCAGGATTAAATATTACTGTTTTAATTCCATAAACACCAGATCTAATTTGATTTATTAGATTTTGATCTTTTAATATATTTAAAGATTGAACTTTAAAATTTGTTCTATTATCTTTAACATAATATATTGACTCATTTGAACCATTATAATAATATGTATCAGAATATGGTGTAGAATTAATCAAATCATCTATAGAAACAAATTTAAAACCACTTTTCGTTTCAAAGGCAAAATATCCAGGATTTTCCTGATTTGCTGGCATAGATTGTTTTGCCAACATAGCAATTAAATCAAAAGGCCTTTTAGACATACCTGCAAATGAATATGTATTACTAGTAGGTGTAACATCAACTTTAGAAAATTTTAATTCATCTTTTATAATTTTTTCTACAGATGATGAAATACTACCACTATAATGTTTAGCAATTCTCTTTGTATTATTAAGCCATCCTATTTTAGAAATAAAACGTATTTGAATTGTCTCTGATGTAGAACTTTTATCTATTACTTGAACTTCATTAACATATAATCTTTGATATTCATCTTTTTTGGAAGAAAAATTTAACCCCTCTCCCATACTATCTTTAATTTTTACAAAGATCTCACATCCAATTTCTAATGGTAATCCTGTATATATCGATCCACTTCTATTTTGAGTATCGGTTGTAGATTCTAATACATTACTAGTACTACTAATAAGTATCTTACCATCAATAAAAGGAGATAAAATATTCTCGTAATATGAGAAACTAATAACTCTAAATTGTCCTAATGCACCATCCACTTCAGTAGAACCATCAGCAGATCTAATTATAAATTTTTCATAAAAGAAATCTTGTACTGCCATTATACTAACTCCATAGTTGATCCACTAACAGATCCAAAATTAGGTAATGATGCAAACATATTACCACTACCACTATTTTGTGGTATGGGAACTTTCTTTTCATGTATAATTTGTTGAAGAAATATACCACCAATAGAAGACTGATCACCCAAATCTTCTCCAATATTATCATTTTTTTTCTTTATTTCAATACTCATATTTACTGGATCTACAGTAACAGATTCAATATTACTATTACCTACAGAAGAAGTTGCATCTTCTTGTATCGTATTATTCACACCTTTCATACTTTTTAGAATACTTTCAGATCCACTTTGTACACTAGACACTGATTTAAAGGTTTCTCTGACTTCTGGGGATAATTCTGCTTTATTTTTCAATTCCTGTGGAACTTTTAGAGAATCTATATCTTTCTTTATTTGATTCATATCTTCATCCGCTTGTTTAAGAGCTTTATCATTATCTTTCATACCCATAACATTATTATAAATTTCTTTAACACCACCAATTATATTTGAAAAGAAAGTTGAGATATTTTCCCATACCTCTCTAATTTTATCAAAAACTTTTGTTGTATTTTTTGTAATTGTAGATATATTATTAATTCCTAATCCTAATATTATCCAACCAAAGAAACCTAATAGTTTATCCCACCAACTACCAACAACACTACCAATTTTTTTAGATGTATCACCGACAGTAGAACTAAGTACACCACGTTTTGAAGTTCTTGGTGTTTCTATTTTTTTCTCTAATTTTAATCTTTCTTGTTTTTTCTCCTTTCTACGAATTAATCTAATTTTTTTCTTATCTAATGTAATTAATTTTTTATTAGATCTAATCAAAAAACTTTTAATATTAGTAACATTTATTTTTAATTGTTGTACTTGCTGTTTCATTATTCAAATATCCCCAATTGAGATCTCATATAACCAACATAATAATTATCCCTATTTTCAGATAATACTAAAGGTACAGAATCAGCATCAGAAGGAGAATCTGGTACTGTACCTGTATTAGTAGAACCAGAATTTATAGATGGAAGAACTGTGATGGGTAATGATTTATTAGGCCTTCCTAATTTTGAATACGTTTGTTTTTTATTACCAATCATATTCATCTTTAAAAGATTATCTCTTCCCCATAAGTCTGCTGCATCATTACTCATTACAACTTCGCCAGCAGATAATCTAGCAGGAATATTATCAACTCCACCCATTCCACGGACTAAACCACCATTATTAAAAAGAGATACACCGTGATGCGGTGCAAATGTTGATTCAAAAATACCTTGAAGCCATGACATATTAAGTTTCTTCTTCCCAGGAAGTTTACCCTTATTTTGTTCTTGAAACTCCTCTACAGTTATAATACTCTCATCATTTGTTTTATTAAAATCTTGTCTAAGTTTTTTATGCCTCATATATCCCTTTCCAGCTTGATTGAAAAGAGCAGCAGCAATTAATACAGGCCATAATACTTTAATAGCACCAATTACAACTGCTAATTTTCCAACAGCACTTAAAATAGTAACACCCATACCAATACCAGTAATCCATTTCCAATGTTTCTGTACCCATTTAAGAAAATTACCACCTACTTTTTGCCAAGATGGATCAGTTAAAAATTTATTTACTACAAATCCTGCTCCTATCCATAACAAAAACTTAAATATTGATTGAAAAATATTTTTAATAGGAGAAACTACCTTATTAGTTATTTTACCTAAAGGAGATGATGATACACCTAATTTTTTAGATATTGAATCTCTCTCTTCACTTGATTTTTGTAAACCTTTTAATTCATCATCTTCTTTTGCAATTCTATATGCAAAATCTAATGCTAGTTGTTTCTGTATTTCAGATAAAATACTATTAGTTTCAATTAATGTCTCTTCTATAGGAGTAGTATTAGGTTTTAAAAATGTATCTGTATTTAATGGACGACGTTTAAAGATTGAAGAAGAAACTGATGTTATCTTCCCACTAATGCTTTTACCTATATTAAAAATTTTAGAACTAAATGCCACTTTGTTGTTGTTGCTGTTTTAGATTTTCTTCTTCAATGTATTGTTGGAGAAGTGAAACATATATTTCTCTTTCCCAAGGAATCATATTTTCTAACTCTGTTAAGCTATATTTATGGTACTGCATGAGAGCAAAATTAGTACGATAATAATTTTCAAGACTCTCATGAGCCATAGCTAAGTGAAAAAAGACGCTAATCCCTCAATTACAACTTCACTTTCAACTTTAGTATTAGGATTCTTTACCTTTACAGTATGAGATAACTTAGGCATCGTCTCAAAAAATGTCTCAATGTCTTTGAATTGCTTAGAATTCATAGATTCTACAAACTCTTTTAATTCCTTTTTAGTACAGTCAGAAGAACTCCAAGATTCTTCTTCATTATATACCTGATTAATACAGGACATAATAACATTTAAGGATTGATCAACTTGACTTTTTCCTTCACCAACTTCAAAATTATTTTCAATAAACTCAGTCAAAGATGGATATTTCATCTGAACTGATAAATTATCATCTAATTTAATTATATTAGAATGTTTAGAGTCTTTCTCAACTTTGATAGAATCAATATCAATTTCTACTGGAACTTGAGTCTCACCATCATCTGGACAAGTTACATTTACCTCAACAGTTTCACCGACAGATTTTGCACGAACATTTAAAAACAAATATTCAATATCAAAAGTTGCCATTTTATCAACTTTAACACCTCTTGTAATAATACAATCAGCAAGAACAGATTTTATTGCATTTGTAATCTGTTTTGTATCCTCAGATTCTAATGCCATAATTAGAATCTTTTCTTCTTTAACTAAAAAAGGTCTATATTTAACTTTTTTATTACTAGATGGTAATACCAACTCATAAGTAGGAGTCGCAATTTTTGGTAAAGGCATAATGTTTCTACACTTCAGTAAATTTATTTAGCAAGTAATATTAACCTGTAATATATCTATCATAGGCAAATTGAATAGTAACTTTTAATATATCTGCACCACCATAAGTTACTGGAATTGATGTCATTGCTTTCGGAAATGAATTAATAAATTCATAAGTCAAATAATTTTCATATGTTCTTTCAAATTTACTAATACTTAAAACTGCAGATTTATATCCAATATCATTACCACTATTCATTGGATAATTAAATCTTCTATAATAATTTCCCTCATCAGTTCTCTTAATAGTTTTTGGATTATTATCTCCAGCAATATAGTCCATCCATCCTTCAAAAAATTTAATAATATTATAATCTTTATCTACATAAAAAGTAAAATCACTATCAAGATACATTCTTGTATGTGCAAATTGTTGAGTTATACCATGATGATTATCCTTAACTTGTGCGGTTGCAAAAGAACTTGCTGGTAATGATGCATCAGCACACATTATTCCAATATTACCACCATTAGAATATGTTCTATCTACTTTATAAAAATTTTCCAAATAATCTTTTAGTTTTCCAGTTATTCCAGAGATATTTACTTGATATTGATTATTCAAAGATAGCCTACCAAGATCTGTCTTGGTAAGAGCTTGCATCTTATATTTTGAAATAAGTCCTGCCACTCTAAATATACTTATATTATTATTTCTATTTAGATGTCCTATAAGGGTCGATATCAACCAAATAATCCATTAAAGTATAAAGGTAACTTTAGAAACATCATTTACCGTTCCTTATGGGAGTTAAAATTTATGAAATATTGTGATAGTAATCAAAATATTCTAGAATGGGGAAGTGAAGAAGTCTTTTTACCATATCGTTCTCCATTAGATAATAGAATTCATAGATATTTTCCAGATTTTTATATTAAAGTCAAAGAAAATACAGGAAAAATTAAAAAATATATTATTGAAGTAAAACCCAAAAAACAATGCATTAAACCCAAACCTCAAAAGAAGAAAACAAGAAGTTATATTTACGAAGTCCGTGAATATGCAAAAAATCAGGCAAAATGGAAGGCAGCAAGAAATTATTGTCTTGATAGAGGATTAGAATTTAAAATATTAACCGAAGACGAATTAGGTATCACCAGATGACTTATAGTTATCCAACAGAAGATAAACATAATAGAATACGTTCCGTAGTTGATGGTATTATGGGAACCGAAGATCCTGATGATTTAATGATGGAATTAATGGAAGCTCTCAATGATACAGTAACACCTGTACCAGATGTGGGAAGATATTATGCATTCGTATATGCACCCAAAACACCTCTTATTCAGTATGATGCACATCCATTAGTTGCAGTCACTGATGTATTTCGATGGGGGTTTAAGGGGCTTAACTATCATTGGGGTGAAATGAGACAATATACATGGCAAGAAGTAGTTGGCCAACTATATGAAATCTATTCTGATGAGATTGCTGATGCCAGAGAAATTCCTTTTGGGAAAATACGTCTAAATAGTTAATAATTGTAAAATAGGTCGATAATGGGTTTCGGAAACTTAGGAATACCACAAGCTGTAGAGCAAGCAAAAGAGCAAGCAAAGCTAACAGAAAAAGATTTAGACGATATACAAAAAGAAAATGAACTAATTGATTTTGCCAGAACTGATAATTCCCCCAACATAGGTGTAGTTACAGATGAAAATGGTAACGAAGCTATAATAATGGGTACAAATGATAATCTTAACATAGATGGATCATTAAGTGGAACGAATGAAGAGGTATCAGAAAGTATAAAGACGGCTATAGGAAAACAGACAACTAAAAATCAATCTCAATCTGATTTCAATGATATATTAAAAAAGTATTTGACACCAAGTCTCTCATCACTTAATAATCTAATATCAAAAAAAGGTGCAGATAAAAAATTACCCAGAGATCTAAGATATCCCTATAGTTCTATTGATAGTACTCAAGACTTTTTAAAATTCTCTATTTTTGAATATAAAAGACAACAATTTTTAACAAGAAATCAAAAGGAATTAAAAGCAGATTTATTAGGTAATATTCTTCTCCCCATTCCTGGTCAACTTGTTGACTCAAATGCAACTAATTTTGGAGGGGGTGATAGTATGGATTTCTTTTCTGGTACAGGATTACAAGCAATCGACACACTCTTTGGCGATAAACCTGAACAAGCACTTGATACTATACGTGATGCTGGAGCTAGAACAGGTGGAGATATTAAAAAGTTAGTAAATACTTTTATTGCATCTAAAGCAATTAATATTCTTCCAGGTATGTCAGCAGATTTTGGTAGTGTACTGACAAGAAATAGTGGTCAAGTATTAAACCCAAATATGGAATTATTATTTAATGGCCCAACATTAAGACAATTTAATTATCAATTTAAATTAACACCAAGATTTAAAGAAGAAGCACAAGTTGTTAGAACTATTATTAAAGCATTTAAAAGAAATATGGCTCCAAAAGGTGAGAATGGAATTTTTCTAAAAACACCAAATATATTTGAAATTCAATATGTTGGAAAGGCAAAAAATTATTTAAACAGAATGAAATTATGTGCTCTCACAGGTGTAGCAGTTAATTATACTGGTGATGGAAATTGGGCAACATACCAAGATGGTTCACCAATTTCAATGTTACTAACACTTTCGTTTAAAGAAGTTATGCCAATTTACAATGAAGATTATGCAGATTATGATGACGATTCAGATGGAGTAGGTTACTAAAATGGGATATTTTAGAGAATTACCAGATATAGAATATCAAAATTTTCTGTCGGATAGTATTTCTTCTCAAAGTTACTTAAGAGTTAAAAACTTATTCAGAAGAAATAAATTAAGAGATGATTTACAAAGTACATTTACTATTTTTGATAAGTATGAAATAATAGATGGTGCTCGACCAGATACGATTGCGGAAGAAATTTATGGAGATTCTCAATTAGATTGGGTTGTTCTTATAACTGCTGGTATTATTAATGTAAGAGATGAATGGCCATTATCTGATAGAGAATTATATGATTATTCATATAATGTTCATGGTGAAAATTTAACTGATATTCATCATTATGAAACTATAGAAGTTAAAGATTCTAAAGAAGTACATGGTATAAAAATGAACCGACTCATTCTACCCAAAGGTAAAGTGGTAGATAAAGATTTTAAAATACCAAAACCAGGTGAAGTTGGAAATGGAACTGCAACAGAATTAAATCCAGTAAGAGGTATTACTAACTGGGAATATGAAGTTATTAAAAATAATAACAAAAGAACTATATATTTACTTAAAGCAGGATATTTACAACAATTCTTAAATGATATGAGAGATATTATGGTGTATCAACAATCCTCTGAACGTGTGAATGATAAATTAATTAAAACCGAAAATACTAAAATTACATTATCATAAAAAAACCCCCTTAAAGGGGGTTTTCTACTATACATCATTCTGCCAATTTAGCAAAATATGATAATGCATCATCGTCATCTTCGGTGACAGGTGCAGTACCTCCACCAGCAGCAACAGCAGATGTAACTAGTTCCTCTGCAGAACCACGATCATCATCTTCATCAACAGTTTCCGCATCTTGACGAACTGTAGTCTTGTTACCAAGAACATAACCAAGACGCTTCTTCAAATCTTCATAAGACTTGAACTGATCAGTACCAACAAACTCTTGAAGAGAATTTTCTTTCTTCCAGAGTCCTTCTAGTGCATCATCATCATCCAATAGTGGAGTGACGGCAGTGAACTCAGAAGAGTCATAATTACGATAACCAGCAACATTCTTTGCCTTCAACTTGAAGTTGGCACCTTGCCAGAAATCAAATGGATCAATTGCTTCCTCATCCTCAAACTCAGGTTGCATTGCTGCAGTTAGTTTGTCAAAGATTTTCTTACCATACTTATATAAGAATACTTTACCTTCGTTCTCAGGATTTGCTGGATCCTTAACAACATAGATGTTACTGATATATGTAAGTTTACGCTTCTGCTTACGAGCAGCATCTTTACCAGCATCTGTACCATTGTTCCAGAGTGTAGTATTGTACTCAGAAACAGGATCCTTTTGACCAAGAGTAGTCAAAGAATTTTCAATGTACCAACCGCCAGGCCCTTGAAAGGCATGAGAGTATAGTTTTACAAATGGTAAATCTTCACCATCTGGAGCAGGAAGGAAACGGATAACGGCATAACCATTACCTGATTTATCAACCTCTAATTTCCACAAACGGTCATCACCATTACCGTTAGTGTTATTCATTTTTTCGACTTCTTTCACAAGTTTTTGTGTAAGAGAGCCTAGTTTTGATTGCTTTTTAAGATTAGCAAACGACATTTGGATACCTCGGATTAATTGGATTCGTTGGATGTTTAGATTATAACAAAAAATATATTAAAAGTCAATAGATTTTTCAAGTGTATTGATAGTATCATTCATACCATCAAATAATACATTCATATCAGTTCCTGCAGGAAATCCCAGTACCGTAACTGATTGCTCTATTTGAGATTTTAACTCAAGAGCTTTTGGATCTTCTGAAAGAGCTAATCTAGTATACATAATCTTTTGTTTATCTAATAATATTTTCAAACTTTCAATATGTTCCAATCTTTCTTCACGAGATAATGATGGAAAATCAAAAGCATTTCCATAAATTTCTTGTTGAAGTTTATTAATTTCCTCCAGTTCTTCCTGGACGATTTCAGAATCAAAAAAGTCACTCATTTATCAAGTCTCGTAGAATTTTTTTATATTGGAATACATTAATATTTAGGAAGGGTATATACTTCTTAATTTTTAAACTAACGGATTCCCACACTGGGTCAGTAAGTTTTTTATCAAATTTTTTTACGAAGGAAAATACTTTTTCCAATATTATAAATGTCTCCAAACTTATTTCTCCACCCAGATATTTTTTGAGTACTGGTGGATGGCCTTTCGAGCAATCGAATACTTCGTTCAAGTTTTTGTTGAATAGCAATTCGTTGCTTTGTTCTTTGAACAAGTAAGTCAAACTCTGTTTTCTTTTCATCCATTGTGAATAATTCCTTTCTCCTGAATTAATAATTTCACCAATCCATAAGTTTTGTGGATTGTCTGTTGATACAAAATTTGCTAAAAGAAAGTTTAGCACTTCTTCATCAGAATATTTTCTGGAAGTTTTCTCAAACCAATACTTATCCTTTCTTTTATTAAAGGATGCCATAGTGGCTCTGGATTTACCACCATACTTAAAAAAATCATATTTACGATTGGTAAAATGACTTTTCATTGATAAGTATGTTTGATAAGTCTCAAACGGTGTCACTTTGATTGTTTTTCCCTCGATTTGTCTATATTACCAAAAAAACTTGTAATGGCATATCTACCCCATCCATCATAATAATCAGATTCCTCTATTGACACTTTTGATACTGCATGTTCTACCCAACCTGGCATTATTATAATCGAATTATTGTCACATGGAACCGTATACTCATATTTTGGAAATAATAATTCACCACCCTCAAACTTTTTAGGTTCTTTATAAAAATAAGAAAATCCTAAAAACTGGAATGATCTATCTGTATGTGGTTCATAATAATTATCATTATGATAATATCTTAATTTAGTGATATCATTATTACAATCTTTAGCAATAGAACAGCAATCATGAATCTTACCAAATTCATACAATATATCAGATTTAAATAACTTCCTATTAACAGTTAAAATATTAGACATTTGACGATGATTCACAAATACTGAATCCAAATGCACAGCAAGAGAATTAGTTCTATCTGGTATTCCACCATAATCTTTAGCTTCAAGAAGTTTACCTGGTTTGGTAAAAAACTTTAATTCTTCCCAAACTAATTCAAGTTCTTGTTCATTATAGAAATTTTTAACTATTAAATGAGGAAATGGTTCTTCATAACTTATATAATTATTCTTCTTCTTGTTCTTCATAATAATAAAGTGGATTAGGTACTTCAGGGTGCATCAATTTTTTCCTTAAACCTGGATCAACATCTCCAATTACACTAACAGGTACTGTTACACGATACTCAATAAATGTGGGTTGATTAAAATATGCTTGTGGAGGTAAAGGCAAATAATAAGTCATATTGGTAATCTTGCTCTTGATGTTTTTTTCATAAAGTTAAGTTCCTGAGCATCATATTTTAATTTCTCCTTAAGAGGTTTAGAAACTAACTTTGTTACTGATTCTATCTCAAGATTATTAATTTCACAATAGTAACAAATAGCATCAATATAATTCATATTCTCATTTGCTACAATAGTTTCAATTTCCATAGCAAATTTTGAAGGGGTTAAAAATTTCTTTTCTAATACCTGTTCTAATTCTTTATTTGGTTCCATAGAGCTCCAATTTATCTCCAACAAACTTTCTAATATATTCTCCGAGGAGTTTGATATACTTTGCTTTGTCGGTTTCTTCGTAGACGACACATTCTCCATTTTCACAAGCCATAATGATTACAAGTTTTTTTATCGAAATATCTTTCATTTCGTATAGCATACATCCGTATGCCATTGCCTGAACAAAGTAATGTTCGATCCAATTTCTTGGTTTAGGTTTTTTTGATGTCTTAAAATCTATTATTGCTAACTCACCATCATATTCTGCAATACAATCAACAGTTCCAGCAATACCTAATTCTTTACTATATAGGGCACCTTCCAAAGCATATATGTTATCAATTAATTTTAACTTTGGTTTAGCAATCTTAAATAACATATCAGAAATAGGTGGAACTTTAGGTAGTTCCTCATCATTTTTTAGATAATGTTCGGTAAGAGTATGCATATCAGTTCCACGGGTTGTTGCCGCTTTCGTGATTTTATCTGCTGTCTCATTACCTACCTTTTTTCTCCAATTAATAAAGATTTCCTTATTAAAGTGACTAGTTACCGAAGTAATAGAAACTAACTTAAGTAATTCATCTTCATCTGGAACAGAATAATAACGAACACCATCTATAGTCTCCCGTGATAATTTAGGAAGACTCACATCAACATGATTAAACATCAAATACCTGCTTCAATTTTTGCAATAAGATATTCTTTAACAAGGCCTGATCTAATAATATCATCAATACCAAATTCTATTATATCAAAAGAATTCATTTTACGCAATATATTCATAAAATCTACAATACCATTACGATCATTAGTTTTAACTAAATCTGACTGACTAGCATCTCCACAGAAAATAATTCTAGTATTTTCACCAAC
>VTLG01006048.1_pt1 | contig 25427 bp, 31 predicted proteins | sample 4694571 | NCBI WGS metagenome assembly VTLG01 (sample SAMN12604809, study PRJNA352737) | marine metagenome | biome: ENVO:00000447; feature: ENVO:00000209|ENVO:00000569|ENVO:01000036; material: ENVO:00002151; isolation source: viral sequences binned using virsorter ...
TTTTAAAAGTCATTCTCGCAGGTGATGCAAGTGGTCTAAATAGATCATTATCAACTGCACAACAAAAACTAACTGCCTTTGGTAAGAGTGCTCAAAATGTTGGCAGAAATCTTACCTTAAAATTAACCGCACCAATTCTTTTAGCAGGAGGGCAGGCAGTAAAAGCAGCATCAGATTTTGAAAGACTGCAAACATCTTTATCAGTTCTAACAGGAGGTGCAGCACAAGGGGCAAAGGCATTTGAGAGATTAGTAAAGTTTTCAGCACAAACCCCATTTCAACTTGCTGATCTTGCTGCGGTAAATAATCAATTGATTGGTTTTGGTTTATCTGCCGATGATGCCTTTAATTCACTAAAATTATTAGGAGATGTTTCAGCAGTAGCTGGATCAGATTTATCAAGGGTTGCTATTGCATTTGGTCAATCGGCAGCAGCAGGTCGTGTGATGACGCAAGACTTAAATCAATTTGTGAATAACGGTATTCCTATCTTCCAGATTCTTGGAGAGATTACAGGTAAAAATGCTGGAGAATTAAGAGAGTTAGCATCCGAAGGACTTATTACATTTGATCTACTAAGGCAAGGATTTGAAGAAGCAACATCAGATGGAGGTAGATTTGAGAATGGTATGCAGAAACTTTCTAAAACCTTTCAAGGTCAATTTTCAACACTTAAGGATAATTTAAATATTGCACTTGCTGATTTTGGAAAATTATTATTACCCCTGCTTACTAAAGTTTTAAAATTAATTACAGGACTTGCCAGAAAATTTACAGAATTAGATACACAAACAAAAAAGAATGTTGCGGTGTTTGGTATGCTTGCCGCAGCGATTGGCCCAGTTTTAGTTATTATTGGATCTCTAACATTATTAATTACACCACTTGCACTTAAAATTGCATTAATCACTGCAGCGGTTGTTGGATTAGTTTTGATATTCAATGATTTAAGAAATGTCTTCAATGATTTTTCATCGTTTGTAAAGCAAACTTTTTTAAATGCAGTTGAGAGGATCAAAGAGGCAATCTCTTTATTAGTGCTTGATTTCAATACTTTGAAAGAAAAATTTAATGAGATTATAACAAATAAATTCAAAGCAAATTTTGATGAAATAAATAAAAAGTATGATGAGCAAGCCGCTGCAATAAGAAAAGCAACACAAGAGCAGATTGATTACAACAAAAAACAGGGTGAAACAGAGAGAGCAACTAATGATTTAAAATCTACTCTTGAAGTATTAAAAGAGGTTTATGAGGAATTGACAAATCAAATTTTACCTGATGTAACAAAAGCAAATGATGATGTAACGGAAAGTCTTAAAAAGCCAAATACTGTATTAGGTGAACTAAGAAGTAGATTAGAAAAAGCATTTAGTCCAAAGGTTTTGTCAGCAGCAGAGAAATATAACAAAATTTTTTCTGAGCAGAAAAAAAACATGGAAGCAGTCAATGAATTACAAGAACTGCGTGCTTCGATCTTGAATGAAAAGGTAAACAATGCTTTGTCTGTTGGTAACCATTTGATGGGCATTTTCAGTAGTGGCATTGAAGCATTATCTTCAGGTGGTAATTTTTTTCAAGGTGTTATCAACTCATTAAAACAATTGGCAAAACGCTTAGTTGCCGCAGTTTTAGCCGCCCAAGCATTGCAGCTACTTTTGCCAGTTTTAGGATTAGGAGGTGCATCAGATTCAAGACTTTCTTTAGGATCTTTAATAGGAGGTTTTACTGGATTGGGAGGTCTTTTTTCAGGAAATGCATCTGCACCAAATATGGCATCACCAAACTTAGGCAATGCACTACCAACTAATGCACTAAATAATCAAAACGTAAATCTAAATGGCAATTTCAGACTTGATGGTCAAGATCTTGTTTTAGCACTTGAAAATGCCAATAGAAATAGAGGTCGATTGTTATGAGTTATGGTGAAAAATTTAGACTTGAATTTGCCGATCTCCAAGGTAATCCAAGACTTTTGCAAATATCTCAGAAAAATTATACAGGTGTAAAATATCCATTAATCGGTACAGATGAGCCAGTTGTAATCAAATGGCATAACAACGATGATTTTTATAATCCTATAATTGGATCTACCTGTACACTTAATCTAATGGTTGTTGGTGATAGTGGTGGTGAGTTTTGGGAACTTGTAGACAAAAATTGGGAACTGACAGATGAGGTTTGGTCAACTCAAGGAGGTGCAACAATATCAACACTTTATGATGATTTTTACAAATCAGATGAAAGAGAATATAAAGTACAAATATCAACAGGTGATGTTAGTGGATCACCACAATGGGATACAGAGGAGACCGAGTTTCAATCAAAAAACATAACATGGGATGATCCTCTTGGTACAGGTTTTGAATTTTATTGGGAGGGTTTTTTAGTTGTTGATCAATCTAAACAACTAATCATGACAGAGCCATACCCAATTCAAATTGTTGCAAGTGATCAGCTTGGATTGTTAGAAGGTTATACTGCACCTGATAGTGCAATAACACTTGATTCAAGTAATGAGATTAGTATGTCATCACAAAGTAACTTTGATACTTTATTTTATTACATCCGTAAAATATTAGAACTTACAGGACTTGATTTCAATATTTATATTGCCAACAATATTAGAACAAGTGGATCTAATTTTTTGGATAATAAAACAGTATTTCATAACATAGATTTTTATGAGTACGGTTTTTTGACAGATTCTTTTGCAAATTTCAATGCTAAGGAATTACTATCGTTGATATTAAAAACATTTAACTCAAGGATATTTCAATCACAAGGTAGGTGGTATATTATATCAAATTCAAATCTTATTGATGAAAGGATATTTACTCAAGGACTCATAAATCCAACAATTACATCTTCTATCCCACTAATACTTGTGCCAAAATCTGTTATGGTAATGGAGGGAGATAACCTGCTAATACCAACACAGGTATTAAATCCTGACAACTCTGCTACTGATGTAGCTATATTACCAAGAAGTAGAGGTAACCATTCGATTGATGATTCTACCGCAGCTGAGCCAAATATTACTTATACACCTCCAACAATTACCGAAGATGAGGAAGAAGATGTAATCGATGTTGAGGTAACCGCATCTGATGGATCATCTACAACAGAGAGCATTCCAGTTATAATTAAAAAACAACCAAGTTTTAACTCGGCAGATCTACAAGCTGGAAAACCATTACTTGTTCCATTTACAACTGGATTTGTTGGTGGCAGTAACGTTTATTATGATCCAAATACATCTTTACAGACATTAACTGATTTAGTCAATAATAATAATATAACAAGATCAGCGGTAGGTAAAACCGCTATGGATTCTGTACTTAAAAGTACAAGTATAAACACTACAGGTTTAGTGCCTAATGGTCATAGATCAGATCTTACATTTGCAAATGCATCTTCATCAAGAGATAATTTTAGTGTAAGAAGATATTATAATAATGTACAATTTGGTTTTAGTTGTGGCATCAGAGATGGTAGTTTCTCCGACACTTATGAATATTTACCTGTTGGATCATTTTTATCTATGTATTTTAGAAAAGATCAATCAACACCAACCGATGGTTTTTTCTATAAGGTAGATTCAAATACAGTAGATACTGCACATAGTTATACACCATCATCAAGTGAGTTTCCTTTTAGTAGTAGTCAGTTCCCAAATTTTGATTTAACAGGATCTAACAATCCACAACCAAGACTTACACAAGTTAATAATTGTGTATTTACTCCCCCAGATGGATTTTATAGTTTTAGATCTATAACTGCCCTGAACGTAACAGGAGGTTCGAGATTGAATATTGCATTTCAAGATCTTTTAGCTGCTAAGATTGTAGCGGCAGAAGGATTCCCTACAATGAAACAAATTGTACCTTTGGGCGGAGAGGGATCAACTGCCCTAAATATAAATGGAAGTTTGAATCAAAGTTATGTATCAAACCCATATTTAAGAGAATTGAATGATATGCTATCATCACTAAAAAGGATTGATTCTATCACACCAGTATTTACAATAAGACTATCAAGTGGTAAAGTGGTAGAGAAAAAATTATTTAGATATTCGGAGAGTAGATATGGCAATAGGTTTATCTATCCAGATGGGGATGAAATAAGAGGAACAGGATAATGAGCACAATAAGAGAACAACAACTTAATTTGTTAAAAGCAACTGGAGAAGAAAGAATCCTTTTCAAAAGATATGATAAGGATGGGAATCACATTTCTAATGATGAGGAAAATGTATTACTAACAGTTCCAAATGTATTGATACCACTAAATAAAAATCTTACAGTCGAATATGAAAGACCACTTAAGGAAGTACATTATGTCACAAAAAGAGATAGTGGAGAACAAGCACATCCAAATAGTCATTTTATGTATAGTAAAACAGGGACAAGCCAATGCTATAAGTGGAATGTAGGCAAGAAAGATGGAGATGGTAATGAGGCTGCTGATAATACAGTCAAGGTTGTTGAGTTTGGAGTAACATCAGGTCTTAATGTGCATCCACTATCAAAAAATAAAATGCTGAGAACTTTAGGTTTTTTAACTACAAGGAGTTTATCAACAATTGTTGCAAGTGGTGGTACAATGATTTCATCAGCTTTTGATTTTGGAACTGAAACTATTGATAATGTTAACGGACTTCAACAAGTGCCACAAAAGGCAGAAACAAGAGTAAGTTTTGATTATTTTATAACAAGCCTAACGGAGGATAAGAACATTATGGAGGCTGAGTTTGTGATACAAATATCTCTTGCTTGGGTATATAATTCAACAAATATCCAAATTGTGGAATGGGATAATGAAGATGGCGAGTGGAAAGTAAATGCGTATGCTGGTAGTTTTTTTCCTGAAAGCAATTACATAAAAGTAAATCAATACAATCAATGGCAGACTTTATCAATAGACTTGCCTGCATATAGAGTTGGATCCGCATCTGGTGATAATACATCAAATTATACAAATCAAACAGTTGGTATTAATATTGGCATAACACAACCAATTCTTACATCTCCAAGCGGTGCAAGTAATTTTAGTGACAACTATCAAGGTCTGCTTGTTGATAATTTATCTATAACAACTATTCCAAGAACAAAACCAACTCAAATAACAATCACAAAAAACAATGGTAGTTCAACTCATACAGGTATAAAAAAAATAGAAAGTATCCTTACCAATGTTCATAAAAGATCTTTCTCTGATCATAGAATATTAGAATCACTTGTTCAAAGAAGATTGCCTAATTCAATCGTTGCTCTTGAGAATATTGTAGGTCAAGAGATTTTAAATGACTTTAGAGCCTTTTTAGAGAGGTTTAGAGGCACTTTCTACAATGCTAACCCTCAACCTATACCTGTATCATTTCACAACCGTATATGGGTTAATTTTGTAAATCAACAAGAGCCTGTTAGCGGTATGATTGATAAATTAACTTACAATGTAAAATCTAATCGCTACGATATAGAATTTCACCTGCCAAACCAAGATGATAATGTATCGGCAGACTATATCATCAAGTTTGAATAACACAACTTTTTTACAATAAAAAATAAAAAAAATTAAAAAAAAAAGTAAAATAATTTGCTTTTTATGTTTTAGTGGTGTATATTTACATCATAATTAAAAACAAGATTATGAACGATTTTTTTTACAATGTTTATTATTCGGATGGTGTTACTGTAGTGGATACATTTAATGCCCAAAACCTTCAAGATGCTAAACGTAAAGCTAAGGAAAGGTCAAAAACTATAGACTACAAGACTGCTTACTATACCATAAGTAGAGTTTATAACAGTGGTATAAAAGCATCAAGTGGTATAACTTACAAAAACATCTAAAAACAACAGGGGGCAGAGATGCCCCTTTTTTTAATACTATTATTATGAGAAATCAAAACATTGAAACCTTGTACACTTTGGAGTACAAAGGTTATAAGATTGAGAAAAAAAAATCAACTGTATCAACATTTGAATGGTTTGAATGTTTCGTTGGTAAGTTTTTAACAATACCCTATGGAATTAGTGGTATAACGATTGATTCAATTATCAATCGATTAGATAAAAGAAAAAAGTATGGAAAATAAAATATTAGAATTTAAAAAAAAGATTAACGCTCACCGATTACATTTCTATGACATAGAGAAGTTATTGGATCTCTCCCCACAAACACTTAGGAAAAAAATCAACAATCCTGATCTGTTTACCGTTGGAGAAATAAAATTATTAGAAACAATAAATATAAAATTAGATTAAAATGGCATTTATACCAGATGAACAAAAGCAAGATTATATCATAAGACAGAGTTGTCTTAATAGGGTAACCGATTTGATTGTATGCGGTGCAATACCCTTCAAAGAATTATCAAAAGAAAAGAAAAAAGAAGTGATAGTTGGATATCATGAATTTTTAGTAAAATTAATTAAAAACAAAAATCAATAATTATGGAAATCAGAGCAAAAGTTTTAAAAATACACGATCAACAAAACTTTGGTAACAACGGAAAAGTTACCAAGGTTACAATACAAGAGATAAACGATAATGTCAATTGGGAACATAATCCTTGGGATATTGAATTTATAAATGATAAAACAGATCTTTTAAAAAATATTAAAGTTGGACAGATATATATATTCCATTTTAATATTGTAGGCAGGGATTACAAGGGTAGAAATTTCACCAACATTCGATGCTGGAGAATAACAGAAGATGATTCTCCACAAGACAAACCCAATCAAGTAGAGCAAAAAACAACTTATATATCAACACAAACAAATACAGAACAAGATGATGACTTACCCTTTTAGTAAAGAAACAGAGTATGGTACAATTACATCTGTAAAAGATACCAATCAAGATTACCATTCAAAAGATAGTATTTCTGCAAGCGGATTGAAAAAAATATATCAAAAAAGCGTTGCTCACTATTTGGATGACCAATTTAAAAAGACCAAAGAAATGGAGTTTGGGAATATGATTCATACCCTACTCCTTGAAGGTCAAGAGCAATTCTCAAAAGAATATTATCTAATGCCAAAATTAGACATGAGAAAAAAAGCAGATAAAGAGCTTTATGAGCAACATAAGATAAATGCCGATAATAGGATTATGTATTGTGATCAAGATCTAATAAATGGTATTACCTATAAAGAGGCTTTTTCACTTATAAGTAAAAACTTTTACGATAATGAGATAGCGGTGGATCTTTGTAAAGGAGAAAACGAGATTAGTCATTATGGCACATTTAAAGATGTGGATATAAGATGCAGACCAGATACTCTTGGTAATAACTTTATATCTGACATAAAAACTTGCAGCGATAATTCACCTTATGCTTTTTACCATCAGATCAAAAGATTGAATTATGATCTTCAAGCATTATTTTATTGTGATGTATTGTGTAGAACTCCTGAAAGTTTTAGATTTATTGCCATAGAAACTAAATACCCTTTTTCTGTTCAAGTTTATGGTCTTACCGAAAAAACAATTCAATCAGGGTATGATAAATACAATATTGCACTTGATCGTTGGAAAGAGTATCTTAGGACAAAAGAAATAAAACTTTATCAATCATCAAATCAAGATAGTGATGGCACAATATATTTATAGTCGTAAAACCGTAACTGCTTACATAAAAAAGGTATGTGATGATTACTTTGAATTTGACATTGCTTGGAAAAGCAGAAAAAGGGATTATGTACTTGCACGATGTATATTTTATAAACTATGTCGAAAATATGATCCAAGAATTAGTCTCACAGATATAGGCAAAACCATTGGAAGGAATCATGCAACGGTGTACAATGGATTAAATCAGTTTGACAACCTATGGAAATACAAGCAAGATGATTATCTGATCAATAATTTTATACAACTCGAAAAGTTAGTATTTAATAAAAGGATACAAATGATAGTAAAAAATCAAAGAAAACTTATTGATAATCATGGCATCAAATCCATATCTGAATTTTTTAAGCCAAGAGGATAAACTGCAAAATAGTGTAATGAACTATTTTAGATACAATTATCCTTCAGCGTTTGTCATTCATGTACCCAATGAAGGTCGCAGAACTCCTTTTGAGAGATTCAAATTCAAACACCTTGGTGGTGTTAGTGGAGTGCCTGATATTTTATGTTTTACTAAAAATCAATTTAAATGCGGTTTAGCGATAGAACTAAAGGTTGGATATAACAAGCCTACTAAAAATCAAAAAGATTGCTTAGAAAGGCTTAAAATGAATAATTGGGAGGTGTTTTGGACTAATGATTATGATACTTGTTGTAATTTTATAAAAAACTATTTTGATGATGGGTTATAACGAAGAAAAAAATGTTTATTACAATGAGATAGATCAAAAGGCATGGAGAACAAATACAACTGCTGGAGATCTTCCTATATCATTTGATTTAATTGGATCGATGACTGAAACTGAATATAATCTACTGATTGAATCTCTTTATAAAAAATACAATGGTGATCCGATTACAAAAGATCAATTTAAAGATGTATTTGAGTTGATAAGGAAATTTTGTGATAAAATATAAATTATGATTTTACTACCTAATGATGTTAGGTATAGCGATAGTATTTCATCAACTGCAAAGATCTTTTATTATGAAATTTTAATTCAAATAAAAAAAAACGGATCTTGCGAGTTTGATAATAATTATTTTGCCGATAGATTTAAAGTTTCAAAACAATCAGCATCAAGAGTAATAAATCAATTAAAAAAAAATAATTTTATTGAAACAAAAATAATTGTTGATAAGCAGACAAAACAAGTTAAAAAACGTATCATTAAAATTAAGGATACTATCCACAAAAATGATGATAGGGGTATATACAAAAATGATAAGGTATATATATATAATAATAATAATAATATAAATAATAATAAGTATGAAAAAATTAAAATCAATTTTAAAGACTATCCAAAAGAAGTGCAAGGACTTTTTTTATCGCTTGAAAAAATTTTTCAAAGTAAATTTTTACCAAAGACTAAAAAGCAAAAAAAAGAGTGGGTAAAAGCCATTGATGATTTGTGGAGGTTAGATGATTATCATCCAAGAAAAGTCTATATTATTTTGGATAAAGTTTCTAAGGATGATTTTTGGAATAAAAACTGCAACACTATTTTAAAACTTAGGAGAACAAACAAAGACAAAATAAAGTACATCGATTATTTCGATAGTATTTTTGCCAACCATTTAAAAAACAAAAATTTTGATAAATACCCAGATAAGAGAAGGTCTACATGATTTAGGCATTTCTCTTAAAACAAACAATCTGCAACAAAAAACTACTTGTCCAAAATGCAGTCATAATAGAAAAAATAAAAAAGATCCTTGTTTAAGCGTTAATCTTGAGAAAGGTTTTTTCAACTGCCATAATTGCGGATGGTCAGGTAATGCCAACCTCAAACAAAAAAAAGAATTTGTTTTGCCTGTAGATAAATCAATCAATCTATCAAGTAGAACTTTATCTTATTTTTCCAAAAGAGGCATATCTAAGAAAACACTTAAAGATTGGGATATATCTGAATCTGATGAGTATTTTCAAAAGATTCAAAAAAAAAGAAAATCTATAAATTTTAAATATTACAAACATGGCAAAGTTGTTAATATAAAATATAGAGATGCTGAGAAGAATTTTAAGATGGTAAGTAATGCTGAACTTACATTTTATGGCATAGATAATTGTCTTAAGAATGATGAGATTTATATTGTAGAGGGAGAGATGGATGCCTTATCACTACATGAATGTGGCATCTATAATGTTATATCAGTTCCAAACGGTGCATCGCAAGGCAACCAAAAACTTGAATATTTGGATAACAGTTGGGAGTTTTTCACAAATGTCAATAAAATTATTTTATGTACAGATAACGATAAGGCTGGACTTTCTCTAAGGCATGAACTTGCCAGAAGGTTTGGAAAAGAAAAATGTCAATATGTTGATTTTGATAAATATAAAGATGCCAATGAGATTCTATCAACAGAAGGTGCAGAGGTGTTAAGAACTATGTTAAAAACTAAAAAAGACTTTCCCTTGGAAGGCATTCTTAATATTGATGAGATATGGGAAGATGTAATTAATTTAAATGAAAATGGTGTTGAAAATTATTCATTAGGCATAAACAACTCGGATGAATTTTTTAAGATACAAATGGGTGAATGGAGTACCGTTTGCGGTGTGCCTAATAGTGGTAAATCTGATTTTGTTGATCAAGTATGTGTTAATATGGCACTTACTAAAGGTTTTAAAACAGGGTTTTTTGCACCAGAATCTTTCCCTTATGAAGGTCATATAAAACGTTTGGCAAATAAGATTAATGAAAAATATTGCACCACAGAAGATCTTAATAGTTCAAAATCTTTTATTGAAGATCATTTCTTTTTTATTAAAATAGATATTGAAAATCTAACATTAAAAGGCATACTTGATAATTTTAAACAACTCGTTTTTAGGCATGGAATAAACTTATGTGTGATTGATCCTTGGAATATGCTTGACCACACCGCACAAAGAGATTATCAATATATCGGTACAATGTTATCATACATAACTCAATTTTGTCAACAAACTAATACACATCTATTTTTAGTGGCACATCCAAGAAAAATGGAAGTTGAAAATAATATTTATAAAGTACCAACTCCTTATGATATTAGCGGATCATCTGATTTTTTCAACAAATCTTTTAATTGCTTGACAGTTTATAGATCTATCGGAGAGAGAACTGAGTTTGATAGTGATGCGGTAAAAATATACATACAAAAAGTAAAAAGAAAAGAAAATGGTAAATTGGGTATGTTTACAACCGCACCAGATTTTAGATGTGGTGGTGTATATAGATCAATTGATCCTAACAAACAAAGGTTTACCGCTTTAAATGATGATGTACCTTTTTAAATATAAATTATGATTACAGTAAATTCTTTGAGTGGCGGTAAGACATCCTCATACATAGCTGCAAATTATCCTGCTGACCATGATGTGTTTGCACTTGTAAGGATAGAACATAAGCCATCTAAATTTCCTGATAAGAAAATAAGACAAGAAGTAGAAGATAGAATACAAGCACCATTTATTGCAACTGCCGAAGATGATATGATTATTTATACGATGTTAGACTTAGAGCAATACATAGGTAGAAAGATAACTTGGGTTACAGGTAAAACTTTTGATGAAATTATCATTAGAAAAAACAAGAAATACTTACCAACTGTTACACAAAGATTTTGTACAATAGAAATGAAACTTAACCCAATATTCAAATGGTGGCAAACCAATATAAATAAACCAATAGAAACAAGAATAGGATTCAGAGCAAATGAACAACGCAGAGCAATAAAAATGTACGAAAGGCAAAATGAAGATGGACTGATTACACACAAAGTAATTGTAGGAAAAAGAAAAACACAAAACAAGTGGGCAGAGATAGGATGGCAAAAGCCTACATTTCCATTAATAGATGACAATATATACAAAGATAATATTGAAAAGTTTTGGATAGGTAAAGAAGTAAGATTTGCATATATGAATAATTGCATAGGTTGTTTTCACAGAAACAATGCTCTTTTAAAACTTATGAGTGAAAAGCATCCAAGTAAGTTTAATTGGTTTGTAGAGGCTGAACAAGAAACAGGATACAATGGAACTTTTAAAAACGGAGTAACCTATAATCAAATCAGGAACAGCTTAAAACAAATAAATTTGTTTGAAGATGATTTTAATGAATGTGATTCAGGATATTGTGGTATATGAAAACAATTACACAAAGTAATAGAGTAAAGAGAATGATATTTGATGGCAATAATGCCGAAGATATTTTTTTCTATATAATGAATATGATAAAAAGACCAATCAGAAAATCATCAGAAAATCAAAACAAGTACCAGCATATTGATTTTTTTATTGGCAACAAATCCTATGATATAAAAAGCAGGGCAGATCAAAATGTTGTCTGGTTAGAGGCAAAAGGTATTTATGGTCATGATGGATGGTTACTTGGCAAGTCTGATTACATTGTGATATATTATATTGATATACAAAAGTTTTGTTTTTACAAAAGATTAGATTTGTTAGATTTTGCAAAAAAATTTAGAAATAAATCCACATCAAAAAAATATTATCATTGGTATTCAAGAAAAGATTGGGGTAGAAAAGATTTGTGTTTGCTTGTTAAAAAACATGATCTTGATCAATACGAACAACATTCAATTGTCGTATCAAATATTTAATTATTATATTTGGGCATAATTATTTTAGTTAATTTGTTTTTTAATAATTGTTAAGTTTAAGGCAGTCGTATCATTTTTGAAATTTTTGATTAATAGACACCACTACTATCGGCTGCCTTTTTACATATCTGCCATCATTATTTATTTAAGTTTTGTAAAGAAATGTTGTAAAAAATATTTTTAATTTTGCATAATCATGCAACAAAAAGCAACAGATAAAAAAAAGAAGGCTATGATCAAGGCAATGGAGAAATGTCTTGGTGTTGTTTCAACCGCTTGTAAAGTAGTTGGAATTGATAGAGCAACTCATTACAGATGGATGAAATCAGATAGTGAGTACAAAGAGATTATTGATGATGTAGAAAATCTTGTAATTGATTTTGCTGAGAGCCAATTACATAAACAGATACAAGATGGTAATACTGCTGCTACAATTTTTTATCTTAAAACAAAAGGCAAACCAAGAGGTTATGTGGAACGACAAGAGATTGCTCACGATGGCAGTATTGAATCAACCTTGATCCAATGGAAACCAGCGGAAAAAGAATAGTAAGCCAATTATGTAATCGACAGTTCTACGATTTACTTAACTCAAAAAAAAGATTTAGAGTATTACAGGGTGGTAGTAGATCAGGTAAAACCTATGCTATTTGTCAGTATATTATATACTTATTGACATCTTCAAAAAAACCGCTTGTAATATCAATTATAAGAAAAACTTTACCTGCACTTAAAGGATCTATTCAGAGAGATTTTTTGCACATATTAGAGCAGGTTAATATGTATTGGAGTGGCATACATAATAAAGCTGAAAACACATTTAGATACAAAAAGCATTTGGTTGAGTTTATTTCTGTTGATCAACCTATCAAGATCAGAGGAAGAAAAAGAGATATTGCTATATTAAATGAGGCTAATGAGTTATGGCTGGAGGATTTTAGACAAATCAATATGAGATCGGAATGTGTGATTATGGATTACAATCCAAGCGATCCTATGCATTGGATCTATGATGAGATATTACCAAGAGAAGATTGTGATATGTGGATCAGCACTTACAAGGATAATAAGTTTTTAAGTGATGATCTTGTGAGAGAATTAGAGAGATTAAAAGATCGTGATCCAGACTATTGGCGAGTTTACGGTCTTGGAGAAAAGGCTTATTTTTCTGATAGGCAAATATTTAACAACTGGAACTTTATTGATGAGATGGATTTTCCAGAATTTGATGATCCTATAATAGGCATTGATTTTGGTTTCTCTGTATCTAAAACTGCAATTGTATTATTACAAAAGTTTAATGATAAAATATATATCAAAGAATTATGCTATAAACTTGGTATGACAAATCAAGATATTGCTGATTTTATGTATGCAAACAAACTTAATGATATACTTGCATATTATGATTCAGCGGAGGTAAAAAGTGGAGAGGAACTCAAGAGGTGTGGACTGATAGTAAAACCATCAATAAAAGGTCAAGGATCTGTAAACGCTGGTATTTCACTTTTAAAAGAGCATGATATCTTTGTATCTAAATCATCTAAAAACATATTGATGGAGTATAACAGTTATATGTGGGATCAAACAAAAGATGGTACAATCATAAATAAAGCAGTACCAAAAAATGATCACCTTTGTGATGCAATTAGATATTGTGTATTTAGTCACTACAAAAGGCAAGCAGAATTTTTTGTTTTATAATTGTTATTTTTGTATAAAATAAATATAAATGGCAACCTTAATCGATAGATTTAAATCTATATTCACAACGAAAAATCAACAAACTAATCAATCCTTTAACAGGGCGATATATAACTTTTTAGGTAATACATTAATATCATCTCAAGATAATGATGATACTTATGTTAATAAAGGTTATAGATTTAACTCAACGGTTTATAGTATAATTAATTTAATTACAAAAGCAGCTACAACTGTTCCTTATATAATTTATGAGGTTAAAAACGAAAACAGTCTAAAAAAATATAAAGCAATCACATCATCAGGTTTTGATAGTAACACAATATTAAAATCTAATATATTACAAAAGGATGCACTTATTGAGATTGATAATTCTGAACTTAATGATATTTTAAAAAGACCAAATCCTGCACAATCCTTTGCTCAATTTATATCAGAGTTAATTGCTTTTGGTAAGCTAACAGGCAACAGATATATTTATGGCATATCACCTAACACAGGTGCAAACGCAAGTAAATTTACAGAGTTATATGTATTACCTTCACAATCTGTTGAGATAAACTCTGGTGGATTTATGAAACCTGTTGATTATTATACTCTACAATACAACGGATCAATTAAAATACCATCAGAGAACGTTTTGCACATAGGTGATTTCAATCCAAATTTTGATGGTACTGCATCACATTTATATGGTATGTCACCACTTAGGGCAGGGTTAAGATCTTTGGATGCAAATAATGAGGCACTTACTACTGGTGTTAAATATTTGCAAAACCAAACTGCAAGAGGTGTTTTAATGAGTGAGGAAGGTGATTTGAATGAAATACAGGCAAGACAACTCAAGGAAAAATTTAGACAACAATATCAAGGATCTAACAATGCAGGCGATGTAATCATTACACCAAAAAAATTATCATGGGTAAACTTTGGTATGTCTGCATCAGATTTATCTTTAATTGAACAATACAATGCATCCATTAAGGACTTGTGTAACATCTACAATGTGCCTGCAATACTTTTAAATAATGTTGAATCTGCAACATATAACAATATTAAAGAGGCACGAAAAATGATGTACACCAATGCGGTAATACCTGAACTTATAAAAGTAAGGGATGAATTGAATCGCTGGTTAGTTCCTAAATTTGGTGACAATTTATTCTTGGATTTTGATTTTACAGTTATTCCTGAACTACAAGAGGAAACGGATAAAATAGTAACCAATCTTTCACAATCTTGGTGGCTTACCCCTAATGAGAAAAGGGTTGCATCAGGTTATGGTGTAGATGAGGATAATGATGCTTTAGATGATTATTATTTTCCAGCTAATCTTTTGCCTGTAGGCGATAGCGATATGCCAGATATGACACCGCAACCGATTGAAGTAGATGAAAAGTCTATAACAAAAGATAAGATCATGGCATTTTTAGATGCCTATACTACAAGAGAAGAAGCAGAAGATAGAGCAAGAGATATGGGTTGGAATGGTGAAGGTGTTGGATTTCATACTCATACTTATGATGGAAATGAAATATTTATGCCATTTGAAACTCATGATGAATATGTAGCTGCACAACAAGGTAAGCTGGATGAATTTTATGGTATGATAGATGCTGATTCTTATTATGATGATGATGAGGATACTGAATCTGTTTCAATGGATGATATACTGAGAAAGAAAACACCAAAGATTTCAGGTAGGCAAGAAACCGCACTACGAAATAAGGTTAAAGATCACAACGAAGATGTAGGTGATAATCCTTCTAAAAGAGCAACTTATTCAATGCTTGCCAGATCTTACGTAAGGGGAATCGGTGCATATAGAACAAACCCATCATCAGTAAGACCAAACGTAAGAAGTGAAGAACAATGGGCAATGGGTAGAGTAAATGGTTTATTATATGCACTTAGAAACGGAAGATTCAAACGTAAACCTTACGATACAGATCTACTACCTGAAGGTCATAGATTATCTACGAAAAAAAACCAAAAGCAAATGTTCGATGATTATCCTATGACTGCAACAAATAACGCAAGAAGGGTTAGAGATTGGATAGAAAAATATGGTAGAGATGAAGTTAGCGGAGGCACAAGTGTTGGTCTTGCAAGAATGAATCAACTTGCCAATCGTGAGCCGATATCAATGGATATTTTAGTTAGGACAAGAAGTTTTTTAACAAGATCAATGGCAGGTGGTTATCACAAAATTGATCCAGACTTTAAAGATACTCCTTGGAAAGATAAAGGTTATACAAGCCATTTAATGTGGGGAGGTGAGGCAATGTTACGATATGCTAACAAAAAACTTGATTGATGCCATTACCTAAGCCAAGGAGATATGAGGATGAAAATGATTTTATACAAAGATGCTCTATTCATCCTCAAGTAGTTGCTGATTTTGACAATAATGATCAAAGAGTTGCAGTTTGTTATGATCTTTATGATAGAAAAGAAAACAAACAAATAAGTGATCGCTGGAAAGTTGATTTTAGAAAACAACTCTACATTGGGGAAAACGTTGAGGTTATAAAAGTAAGAAGGTATTATCGTGAACAATATCGAAAAGCCATTGAATATGCACTTACAAATAACGACACAAATCCACAACCTGACATTTTTAAATTTTCAGAAATAGAAAAACTATATGTATCAATTTATCAAAATATAGGTTTGAGATTTGCAAAGTGGTACAGTAAAAATATAAGGGGAATGGTTACAAAACAACAAGATGTAAGTGGATACGATGATGTTTGGAGTGAAACATTTGCAGCACTTGGTAAAAAGGTATATGATCAAAGGAGAGGACTTGTACAGGGAACTGCAAAGAAAACCTTGCAAAAAACACTTAAAAAACTTTTTGCTGATCCTGATTTCCAAAAGGCTGGAACAGAAAAAAAGGCAAAGATTTTAAATACAAGATTTAATAAAATATCAAGATATCAGGCACAAAGGATTGTAAGAACGGAGGCAACCAACGCCGCTAATAAAGCAACGATTAGATCTGCTACTGATATCTATGGTAAAAACAACGTTGTCAAAGAATGGATATCAATCATAGGTGATGGCAGAACAAGAGAGAATCATGTTGCCATCGATGGTGCTATTGTTGGCATAGATGAAAAGTTTCAAGTAGGAGGTGATTTGATGGCAAATCCAGCTGATCCATCAGCAAGTGCAGCTAATGTTGTTAATTGTAGATGTGCCATTGCAGTCTATCCAAAAGAGTAAAGTAAAATTATTATATTTGTAATATGGAAAAAATCGTTTACAAGCAGTCCCCAATGGGTGAGGTAATAGATGCCGACATGAAAGCAGGCATCGTAAAAGGTTATGCATCTGTATTTAACAACATAGATTCTGATGGAGATATCATCAAAAAAGGTGCATATAAAAAAACAATCCAAGAAAACGGATCAAGGGTTAGATATATTTATCAACACGATTTAATGAAACCACTTGGAAAATTACATCATTTAGAAGAAGATGAAAAAGGTCTTATGTTTGAGGCTGAAATCGCAAAAACCCAACTTGGAAAAGATGTAATTGAATTGATGAAATCAGGTGTAATTACTGAAAACTCGGTTGGTATTTTGCCAATACAAAAAGAAATGGTAAACGGTAAAAGAGAAATTACAGAGGTAAAACTTTATGAAATATCTGCGGTTACTCTTGCAGCAAATGATCAAGCTATGATATTGGATGTAAAGGGTAATATAAACGAAGATAAAGTCCTAAAGCGTTATGATAATATCGCAAAACTTATCCGTAAGGGTGAAATATCTGATGAACTTGGATATGCACTTGAGGCGGAGATATTTAAATTGAAATCATTATTTCAACAAATAAGCACTTTGCCAACTGAAAACGATGTTACAAAGTCGCATGATCTGGAGAATGATTCATCGGAAATTTTTAACTATTTGTCTAATGTTCTAAAAAAATAATAAAATGAACGAAGATGTGAAAAATCAGTTAGACCAGATAGGTGACATCGTAGACTCAAAGATTGAAAAAGCATTCAACCAAGCACAAGAAAATGCAAAGGGTGAAATGGAATCATCTTTGAAAAGTGAGATCACAAATCTGACTAACGAGTATAATGAAAAATTCGAGAATGCAACCAAAAGAATGGATGCAATCGAAGTAGAAAGTAAAAAAACTTTATCAAATGTAAGCACCAGAACTTTTAAAAGTGAGGTGTTTGCTGCGATTAAAGATGGTGCTATTGAATCCTTTACACAAGGCAATGCAAACGCTGCAAGATTTGAAATCAAAGCAGGGGATATGACAATGGCAAACACTTTCACAGGTGTTGTAGCTGGTGAAACAGTAATTGAAGATTTCAAGTTTGATCCTTCAAGATCTGTTCACATTAGAACTCTATTGCCTATCGGAAGTACAGATGCCCAGACTATCAGATACCCAAAAGAATCTGCATACGATGATGGTGCGGCTGCAACTGCACAAGGATCAGCACTTGGACAATCAGATTTTGATGTTACCGCAACAAGCGTGAATGTCGAAAAGATTGGTACATTTTTACGTATTACAGAAGAAATGTTGAATGATACCGCAGGACTATCTTCTTATCTATCTGCAAGAATACCAAGCAAAGTGATGGGTATTGAGGATACAGAAATCATTTCAGGTGATGGATCATCTCCAAACTTGAGTGGTCTTTTAACAGATGGTACTGCGTTTACCACATCTTCTGGAGGTCTATTTTACCAAAGTGTAGAATCTGCCAACGAATTTGATGTGATTGTTGTAGCACTTAATCAGTTAGCATTGCTTAATTATCAAGCCGATACGATCATTATGAATCCAACGGATTTCCATAAAATCGTGTTACTTAAATCAACTGCTAATGAATATTTGAGAAATCAAATCATTCAAGGATTGCAACCAGCCATAAACGGTGTGCCTATAACACTTAACACCGCAATGCCAGCAGGCAAGTTTCTTGTTGGTAATTTGGCTCAATCAACACAACTTTGGGTTAGAGATGGACTATCTCTTGAATTTGCACGACAAGATTCTGATAACTTTACCAAGAATTTTGTAACTGTAAGAGCACAAGAAAGAGTTGCATTGACAACATATACACCAAATGGAATAGTACAAGGAACGTTTTCTACTGCTAAAACTGCTTTAGAAACTCCTTAATTTTGTTTTTGTTTTGTTGGTAAATTAGGGGAATATTTTTGTTCCCCTTTTTTTATGCATTTAAATAAAAAATCTATCAAAATATTAATTTGATTTTAATTAGTATTTTTGTTTAAAATATATAATTATGAAAATGTTAATGTTAAAAGATGTTCTATCTTCAGAGGGTTGGAGGAGAGAAGGTCAAGTCTACGAAGTTGCAACCCCTGTATGCAACGATTATCTAAAAAAAGGTATTGCAGTTGAGCATAAAGAGGTAGAGGTAAAAGAGCAAAAGGTGGCAGAAACAAAAGAGAATAAACCTGCTAAAAAAAGAACTACCAAAAAAAGTAAATAATGCCTTATAAAGCAAATTCTTACAGCAGCAATCCTCCTGATAGGTTTCTGCAACAAATGAAGATTGTATCCACAACTGGAAGTGAAATACTTGCGGTTAGTGATGTTAAAGAGTTTACAAGAATTGATACATCATCAGATGATAGTATTATCTTGAGAATGATAAGCCAGTCAAGAATTGTTGCAGAGAACTATATTGGGAGTGATATAGTCGCAAAGCAAAGACAATATTATCAAGCGTTTGTCAAAGAAAAATTTACTCTCCCATTTGCACCAATTTCATCAATATCTTCCATAACCGTTGAAGGATCAAGTGCAACACATGAAATAAAAGGACTTAATAATGAAGTTGTTTATCTAAATGAAATGCCAGCAGATGATGTGATTGTTACATATACAACGCAAGGCTTGAATGACTATCACATACAACAAGCATTGCTTATGATGATATCCACATTGTACGACAATAGAACAGATTTTATCAAAGGCAAAACAGTTAATGATATACCGCTATCAAGCAAGCAACTTTTAAATACTTTTAAAAATGTCTATGTATGAATGCATCTGATTTAGATACTAAAATCGAAATAAAGCGTTTAACGACATCCGCAGATGGTTTTGGAGGGTTTACCGACACTACAAGCACAATCGCAACAGTATGGGCATATAAAAGAGAATTAAGCGGTGATATAACACTAACAAATGGCAAAAGACAAAAAAGAGTTGATCTTGAACTAATAATGAGAAAAAATACCGCAAGTTTAATCCAAGATAGTGATCTGCTCAAAATACAAGATAAAGATGGTGAATACACCATCACAAATATCTTTGAATCGGATCATAAATATTTTACATCAATAAAAGTTACAAAAGTTGCTTAAGATAAAAGTCGATAAATCAGATCTATTAAATCTAACACTAAAATTAAAAAGGTTAGAAAGATTAGGTATTGATGTAGATAAAGAGATAAATTTTACCGCTGGTAATATTGTTAGAAACATGAAGATTGATGCACCGACAAATAAAAAAGTTGCTGGTGGTAATTTAAGGCAAGGAATTAGTCATTCAAGAACAATAAACGGTAATCAAATTATATCTGCCGCAGAATATTCTCCTTATCAAGAATTTGGTACAAGATATGAAACAATAAAAACTCAAGACATGACTGCCATAGGCATACCAAGAAGTTATGCCTTGCAGTTTAAAGCATCTCCACTAATAAAACCTACAAACATTAAAGCAAGAGAATTTTTCTTTAAAAACGCGAGAATTGGTTATGAATCTCTTTTGAGAAAAATTGATTTAAAACTTAAAAAATTATCTTCATGAATGAGGCTTTACATCATATAAGAAAAGCACTTGTTACATCATTAACAGATCATGTGACATTAGATGGTGGATCTAATTATGTATCTGTTGGCAACGTAATAAAAGACACAATAGATGAGCCATATATAAGAATTTTTAGTTTTTCATCAACAGAGGCAGATCAAAACGCATCATCTTTTAATTTAGAATGCACGACAAGAATAGAAGTTACTACAACTTCAAAATACAACTCTGGTGGTCAATTAGACTGTAATAAAATTGTTGATCAAATACTTAACAGGGTTAGAACAAGATCAAGTGGATATCTTGATTTAAGTTCAGATAATTTTAATGTTTATGTAACAACTGCACCAACTGTTGTTTATGAAGAGGCAAATCTTGATGAGAGATCTTACTTTAGAGCAGAGATTGATTTAGTGCATAAAGTAGAAAAAATATGATAAATGATTTAAAAATATTTGGTTTTAATTTTACCGCCTTAGCAATATCACTTACAGATATACAAATCGTTTTGCAAATACTTGTTTTAATTGCAACCTTAATTTATACCCTAATCAGAATAAATAAACTATGAAAACTGCAAAAGAAATATTACACTTTTCAGGATCACTTTTGGTTTTTAGTTTGATAATTCTTATTATGTATTATCTTACTCAATATCAAATTCCAGAGGACAACAGAGATCCTATTTTAACTCTTGTAGGAATGATAGCGGCATCGCTATCTATGATCATTGGTTCCATTACTGGTTCCAAACCTTCAGAACTATCAGAGGCTAAAAAACAAATATCCTCATTGCAAATGAAAATTGATATGCTTGTTGAGAGCAAGGATGCATTAGAAAACCTTGTTATCAAGGTACAAGAGGATATTATAACAAATCTTGTTGAAAAACAAAAACCTTGTGATTGTGATGAAAATAAAGAAGAACAAGAATGAATCACTTTAAATTTTCAGAATTTGATTCCCCTGATCTGCCTAACTCTGGTAGGGATTATATGAATCGTGAATTTTTGGAAAAATTAGATTATGCACGATCAATCAGCAATGTGCCATTTATAATAAATAGTGGATTTAGAACATCTTCACACAATAAAAAGGTAGGAGGAAAAGAAAAAATTGTTGATGAGTTTGGCAAAGTAATATCAAAAGGATCATCACATTTGTATGGTCTTGCGGTTGATATATCTTGCAAAAATTCAAGACAAAGAATTGAAATTGTAAAATCCTTAATTGAGGCACAGTTTACTCGTTTGGGCATAGCTAAGTCATTTGTGCATTGCGATTTAGATCCTGATAAAAACCCAGCTATTTGGTTGTATTAATATGGCAAAAAAGAAATTTGGACAGACAACTGTTGGTAAAATATTAAAGGCAAGCGTTGGACTTATAAACCCAGCTTTGGGAGGCTTGATAAGTGGCAATATGGGTATTGAGGAAGTTATCTCTGCCATCAAATCATCTGACGCACCACAAGAAGATAAAATAAGAGCACAAGAGTTAATCTTAGAGGCTTATGAGGCAGAAGTTGCTGATAGAGCATCTGCAAGGCAAAGAGAGATGGCTGCAATAGCCGCAGGATCAAATGATATACTATTTAAAACCGTTGGTTGGGGTATAACCTTATCATTTGTCGCAGTTGTAGCAGGTGCTATAGGTCTGTGGGAAATACCAGAAGAATCACAAAGATTATTTGACATGGGTTTTGGTGCGGTAGTCGCAGCATTTACTCAAGTGATTGGATACTACTTTGGTAGTTCTATGGGTAGTAAACAAAAAACAAACATAATAAAAGGAGATGTTGATATTGACTAACTTATCAATACTCATCGAGTTGTTTGTTTGTATTTATTAAATTTGTAAAAAAACAAGTATGGGAACATCTTTATCTGGTGTAAAAATAAAAGACACCTATCAAGGACTTATTAAAACAACCGACAACGCTGCGGCATCATCAACATCGAAACAACTAACAGATGGTCTTGGCAATGATCTTGGAATCGAAGTAAACACATCTGGTGAATTAAAAGCAACAACTTTAGTAAAATCAGGTGGTACATCTTCACAGATACTGCTTGCCGATGGCACAGTTGCGACAACCTTATCATCTTCATTTTTAGCTGCTGATTCAGTTGGTAATACACAACTTGCAGATGCATCAGTTAAAGCTGCTGAACTAAGCACAACAAATACCGCAGGATCATCGGTTGATAATTATATTTTATCTTATGATCATGCAAGCGGAGGTTTTACATGGGTTGTAGCAAATACACCAGATGGTGGTTTAATTGTTTCTAATGAAGGTGACAATAGAGTAATTACATCATCAGGTACAGGTACAGGGAATGCTGAGACAAATCTTACATTTACTGGTTCAGCTTTATCTGTTACAGGTACTGTTACATCAAGTGGCACTTTAATTGCTGGAGGTGATGGAAGTAGTGGCGGTGTTACAGTAGCTGATGGACAAATCGACATTAGAACGAGTGGTAGTGATCCTGCCCAAATAAAATTTTATTGTGAATCGAGTAATGCTCATGCACAAACTCTAAAAGCACAAGCACATACAGTAGGAAGTAATGCAGTTCTAACTTTGCCTTCTGCTACAGGTACACTTGTGGGTACAGGTGATACAAATTCTGTAACTGGAACAATGTTAGGTGCAGAGTTTACTGCATCAGCAGCATTATCATCAGGTACATCAGTAGCAGTTGATACCAACACCGCAGATGTTTTTACCCTTACTTTAGGTCATAGTGCAACACTAAATTTTACAAATGTTGCAATTGGTGATTTTAAAACTATTATTATTACAGGTGGCGGTGGTAGTTATGGTGTAACACTTGGAAGTATTACAGATACATCATCAACTACTGTGACAGGATCTTATAATAAAATATCTGGAACATATAGCGACACAACAGATGTTAAGAATTTGTTGCAAATCAAATTCATATCAACAACAGAGGCATGGTACTCTTACTCCCAAATATCATCTTAAAATGAAGGCTCAAGTAACAAATACAGGAATTTATCCAATGAAAATATTACCAGAAACTTTCAATGCTAAATCTGGTCATATAACAAACTTTAGAAATGCACCAAAAGAGATATTGGAAGAAGAAGGATTTTATGATCTTGTAAGACCAAGTTTCAATCCACTTACTCAAACCAAAGGAGGTTTGTACTTTGATGAAAAGAAAAAAATAGTAACTTATGATGTTACTGATATTGATTTTGACCAAGAAGTAGATATAATAGGTGAAGATGGAGAGCCAACAGGTGAAAAAGAAAAGAGGTATAAATTAGCCGATATAAAAGCAAGTAAAATTGCAGAGATAAAATCTATAGCAGGTAAGTTATTACAACCTACAGATTGGCAAGTTATAAGGAAATCAGAGAGGGGTATAGATATTAATGCTGATGTTGCTACAGAAAGAGCAGGAATACTTACAGAGGCTGATAGGTTAGAGGCTGAAGTAAATGCCAAAAAGTCTTATAAGACTGCATTGCTTTATAATGTACAGTTTTTTCCTCCTGAAAAACCAGAATAAACATGAGTTTAGGTAGAAGATTTGTTAGTACAGGTGCAGCAGATGCAGTTTGTCTTACTGAATCGGTACAAGTATTTGGTGCTGATAGCACATACAGTAGTAATATCGCTTTATATCAGCTTGATGGTAATGATGATGATACTACAGAAAATTATAATGGTACAAGCGATACTAATGTAACATATTCATCTACTGGTGCATATATTGGACAAGCTGCCAATTTTAATGGCAGTAATGCTTATATTGATTTAGGCACATCTATAGCTTCATCTACAAGAGGTGTATCTATGTGGGTATATGCTGATGATTTTACTGAAAGATGGGCATTTCAACAAGGGGATGGTCAAGGTGTTGAAAATTACATAAGATTTTATAATACTGATGATATACAAGTTAGATGGGGAAATGTTACACAAACATTTAGTGGATATAGTGCCAATACTTGGTATCATATATTTGCTCAAAAAGATGAAAATGATAATGCTAATGTGTGGATTAATGGTGTTGAAATGGGTTCTACAGGAACTCCATCTGCAATAGCTGTAAACAAAACACATTTAGGGGTTAGATATAATGGAGGAAGCCTTCAGTATTATTTTAAAGGAAAAATAGACCAAGTCCGCATATTTAATAAAGCATTAAATGCTCAAGATATTGCAACACTTTATGCTGAAACATCATCTACCGCATCTAATACAAATCCTTTTAATGAAGGTGCAGGGGTGGCTTTATATTCTATGGATTATGATGCAAGTGAAGAAAGCGGTTACTTTGATGGTACACCTACTGACGTTGACTTTGGAGTAGGCGGAATAACAAATTTTGGTGCAAAATTTAACGGAAGTAGTAGTTTTATACAGACATCATTATCTTTAGATGCTGCATCAAATAGCGTTTCTTTTTGGTTTAATGCTGATTCAGTTGGCTCACAAAATCCTGCCTTGTATTTTAACAATAGGGGAGGTAGAATAGATATTACTATAAATGGGACAGGCAGTAATACCGCAACCTCAAGTTATGAAAATATTTATATAAATTCAACCACTGCAATTACAGGATGGAATTTTGTTAGTATTG
>VTLG01006049.1_pt1 | contig 25399 bp, 29 predicted proteins | sample 4694571 | NCBI WGS metagenome assembly VTLG01 (sample SAMN12604809, study PRJNA352737) | marine metagenome | biome: ENVO:00000447; feature: ENVO:00000209|ENVO:00000569|ENVO:01000036; material: ENVO:00002151; isolation source: viral sequences binned using virsorter ...
AAGAAGGCCACGATGCCAGAATGCATAGCCATGCCAAATAAAACAAACTTCGCAAACTTTTGCCCATCGGTTAATCCTGTCGTTTTTTGTTCATCTTTAATATCTTGTTCTACTTTTTCAAATACTACACTGCCTTCTGGTATTAAGTCTGAGTTAGCTTCCCAACCCTCTTTTGCTTCTTCACCAATAGCACCCATGTACGGACAATAAGTACCTGCCATATACATGGCGTCCCATACTCTAGGATCAGCACATAATGTTGACACCGCGGCAACTTTCATGCCCATAGAATATAATGACCGTGATAGTTTTATACGTTCACAATTTTCGTCCGTGATTGTTACACCTGTTGCTAAACCTAGTATTTGTGTCTGGACCGCGGTCGATGCCGCAGTCTTACAGATATCAGAATTATTAACTACAACGCTTGGTGCGTTAGCCGTGCTTGGTGTATTATTAGTAACTACTGTAGATGAGACTGTGTTGGTATCAGCGCCTTTGGCACTAGTAATTGCACCAAAAACTAAGACAAAGGTTAAGACAAAGAATAGTATTCTCATTATCTACCACCCATAATTTTCATTAATGTCCATAAAGCACCTACTACAGCGCCTACAATTAATAAAACTTTAATCCCCCCAAGTCCCATGTTCGTGTGTTTGTTTAAATCGCGTACTTGCTTTTGCATGATACCTATATCTTCACGGATGTATTTTACATCCGTTTTAAGTTCGGCTATTTCTTTTTCCCACTCAGCCATAATATTTATTTAAATTATCATACCAATTTGCAAAGTTTGGTTGTATTCCTTGATTTAAGTAATGACCCGGATATTGTGGTCCAAATTGTGGGGCTAATGATGCCCAATCTAAACCTGCTATTCCTGTTCCATATGTTGGAAATGGTGTAGGTGTAGGTGTTAAATTTACTGCATCATTTTCATTTTCATTTTCATTTTCATCTTCTACTGGTTGTGATTCTCCACCGGTATTCCACCACGACGGCTCTCTTCTATCCATTTGGTTATTTTGGCCATATACTGGCGTAGATGTATCTTCAAAGATTCTTTGATTAGCTCTCCAATCTGCCCATTCGGGTTTTGTGCCAAAAATATTTCCAAAATTTCCAAATAAATCTTTTCCCATTGTTTTAGCATCTTGTGGAATCAATCCCGAAAGACCTTGTCCTGCTTCTTTTAATATACTCATCATTGGTGTTGCTAATTTACTAACACCCGAACCGCTTGACCAAGGAAAAGTATCTTTATAGAGTTGATTACCCGCCGTTGGATCAGCAGCCATAAGTTGTTGTCTAAATTGAAAATATTGATCTGGTGATAAACCTAATCGTAATTGTTTAGGATCAAGACCTTTTAAATATGCTGCGGTAGAAGTAGCACCTTCCGCGGCATCAAGACCACCTATACCAGCAAATTTATTTAATGCGTCTAATCTATATTGCGCTGCTTCTGCAAGTGCTTGTCTTTCTTCAGGACTTCTATATTCTCCAGTAACAGGATCGTACATAGGGATATCTTCAACATTTGTTGGTCCTATTAGTTCTGCATCTGTTTCTTCAGTTCTTGCTCCAAGGCCCCCGCCTCTTTCAACGGCGACACCGGATAAGTAATTCATTAGTACTTTAGCTTGTTCTGTATCTAAAAAGTCTTCTCCGTATTTAGCTGTTAAACGATCTAGTTGTGATCTTAGTTTATGTTGTCCTTTTGGTGTTACCCAGTTTTTATCACCTACATAATCATCTAATACTTCTCCGTGTAAATACTTTGAAATTATACCTTGTTTTTTATTTTGTTCTTTTTCTAAACGTACTCTTTCTGCTTCTGCCGCCGCTTCTTCTGCTGCTTTTTTTGCTTCTTCTACTGCTCGTTTTTCTGCTGCTTGTTGCGCGGCTAATGTTGCGGCTTCATCTTTAGCCCAACCTTGTTGTGTTCCCGGGGGTCCTCCAGTTTGTGTAAAAACTGTATCCATATTTTGACCACCTACAGCTTGACCAGCACCTATGCCATAAGCTTCTGAAGATTGATAACCACCAGAACCGCCGCCGCCGCCGCCACCACCACCGCCGCCGCCGCCGCCGGTATCTACACCGGATGAAAATACATTTTCACCACTTCCACCAGAGACGCCACCACCGGGTACATTATACCAGTCATCTAAACTTTCCAGTCCTGCTGGACCTTGGTTTGGTTGTCCATCCATAGATCCGTGTATGTTTGCTTTTACAAGTAAATCTTTTTCTGCATCTGTAATATATGCTAGTTGTGTTGGCGGTGAATCAGCGTGTGATTGTGCTCTTACAGGAGCTGTTACTTCTGGTTGTTTACCTAAAAAGTTTATTATTCCGCCTTGATTATATGCTAGACCTAACATCTGCATATCTAAAGGTGTTAAGTTTTTTCTTGGACCCGGCATTATGCTACCCTCTGTATTGGTTTACGTGCATTCATAATTCCTCCTTGTGCCGCGAATGTAATTTCGCCCGGCTTGTTAAATAGTGCGGCGCCTTTTGCCATGGTGTTTGGATTAATATTACCTGTTGGCATACCTTGCATACCGGCTGGATTAAATGCACTAGCTAACCTTGATGCTGAATTAACTGTTGGCGCAGAAATTGCTTCTGCTTTATTTTCAACAGGAGCAGGAGCAGTGTCCACAGGTACTGTAGGTGCCACGTTTCTTTCTTCCATTGGTTTATAATTTTGTAAAACTTTTTCATTGTATTCTCTATCTTCTTTTGCTCTTTCTTTATATTCTCTATTATTATCTTCTAAAGCTTGAATTGCTATTTTTTTAAGTTCTGGTTCATTTTCAAATTCTTCAGAAACTAAATCAAAAATTTCTTTAGATGCAACACTTATTCCAGAGGTTTTCATACCAATAGATGGTAATTGTTTTTGACTTGTAAGCCATGCACGTCCTCCGGTTGATGATAAAATTTTTGCAGCTATACGATATTTAACTAATGATGCAGCATTACCTAATCGTAAGTTCATTAAATTATTTAAAATACTTCCAGATATTAATCCACCCGCAGAAGCCGCAACATCTGATGTAACACGTCTACCTGCTTGAATACCTGCAATATCCTCTAGTAAGTCTAATGTTTCATTTCCTAAAATAGCTGTTAACTTATTTCTTGCCAAAGCTTCATCTCCTTTACCAATTTTAAATAAAGCTTTATATAATGTTGGGTGAGGAGGTGTTTGCCCTGATGCAAATTCTTTTAAAATAAGATCTGCATCCGCGGAACGACCAGACTCTAATATTTCTTGAATAACTCTTTTTCTAATGTTCTCTTTTAATCCCGGGGAAAACTTATTCATTGTTTTTATAATTTCATCTGTAGTACCCGTGTTTAAAAGGTGTCTCGTAAACTCAGCAGGATTTACCGCTGTTTCATCTATTTCATTTTTTAAAAAAGGTTTTAAAATTTTATTCCGCCAGTTTTTTTCAGCAGTTCTTTCAAGTGCTATTACTTTTTTTAATTTATTAACTAAGTTACCGCCCATAGCTGATAGTTGTTCAATACTAACAATTCCTCTTTCTCCAGCTAAAACATTTAATAAATTTTTAACTTTTTTATAATCTTTACCTAGTAAAAATTTTTGAACAGATTCTGGTAAATTTGATATTTGATCAGATAGTACTTGAGGATTTGTTGAATCTGCTCCTAATGAACTTCTTGCTTTACGCAACATTTCATTAAACGCTGCTGATTTTACATCTGCTAAAATAGCATTATCTGCTCCGAGCGCTGTTTCAAAAGCTCTAATTGCAGCCGCGTCACCTTGTAATATTGCTGGAACTATAACATTTTCTGCTTGCGAACCATCTTTTAAAATTTTGCTTATAATAGGGTTTGTAAAAATACCACCATTATTTGCTTCATATCTAAGTAATCTATTATATGTTTTTATTACTTCTGGTCCTTGACTTACAAATGCCTCACTAATTTTATTATCTAAACCATTAACTATTTTTGTAATTAATTGATCAGCTTCTGTTGGGATTGTTTCACCCGAATAAGATTCTTGTAGCATTTTTTTATATTTCATTGCTTGATCAACTGATAAATTATTTACATTTTTTAAATCATCTAAAATTCCACCCTTTAATTGTTTTGGTAATATAGTTTTTGTTTCAATTATATTACCATAAGGAGGTTTTGTTTGAGAAGTTGATGTTGTTTTAGTAGGAAAACTTTCTTCTAATTTTTTAGCCATGGAATTAATGTCCGTGGTATCAAGTTTCATATCTCCTTTATAATTAGGAAGTTCCTTCATTTTTGCTTCTATTTTATTGTATTCATCTACATAATTATTTCTTGATTTTTTAACTCCATCTATTATTAAATCACCAGCTTCTTTTGTTTTTACAACTTTACTTCCCGTTGAGGATAAAGACGAAGCAACATTATCTAAAGCTTGATCCGCTTCTGTTTTTATAACGTTTCTTTGATGAGTTATAATTGCTTCATCCTTTGCTAATGATCTACTAGCAAATTCAGAAACTTCTTCCCCAATTTCTTCTGATGTTTTTACAGCGTCTGGGTAAACAACTTTTTTTTCTGTTCTTCCAGCACCAATATCAACTTTTTCAATTTTTGGTTCTATTCCTTTTGCACGTTGTTGCAATTCCGATAATTGTTTTTCAATTATTTCTTTTTGTGTTTTTAATACATCAGCTCCGCCCGGTATTTTTTCTGCAATACCTTCAATACGTTGTATAGTTGGTGACTGTGTAAATAAACCCGGTGTTAATTGTATGTCGCCCATTTTAGGACTGCCATCTTTATTAAATATAATTTTACCTTGTTGATTATATTGAATAACTTGTTTACCAGAAGCAATAGATTTTAAATAATTTTTAACAGCAAGATCACCGGATCCAGCTACAGGCCCAATAAATTTTTGTAAAACTCCTTTTCCTATTTTAACACCGCCTAAAAGTAAAAAATCAATTCCAGCAGCGATTGCAGCTTCCGGTCCTCTTTTCTGTACTATTTGATCTAAAGCATAAATTTGATTTTTTGTGAAGTGACGATTAATTAAATCACTCGCTGAAGCACCTGCAAAATATGATATGCCGGATATCACAGATAAACCCGCTAAACTTATTACCCCACCTGCCGCTAAACCGGGAGCAGCAATTACAGCCCCTGCAACTGCCGCTATATTTGTTGCAATTCCGGGTACTTCACTAATCATATCAAGAAAATCTTTTCCATCTAAACCTAATTCATCAAGCAATAAATCTTGTGGCCCATCTATTGTTGGTATGGTTATAATCATTCCTAATTTAGAAGGCTTGTAATGTAGTATTTGTCCTTGGTCTCTCAACTCATTTAGTGCATTTAATTTTGCTTCTTCTCCACTTTGACGCCCTACTTCTTTTCTAATATTAGCTGGTGCTCCTGCTGTAACATCAACACCTGCTTCTTGTAATTCTTCAATTGAGTCTGCAAGTTCAGCGTCTAATTCCATAAAACCATACTTATTCATAAGAATAGGATCTGATTTTATTTCATCTGGATCAACAGGTCTTCCAATTTCTTTTGCTTCTAATAAAGCCGCTTCTTCAATAGTCAAAGCAATGCCTCTTTTTAAAGTTATATATCTACTAGGTGTTATTCTTCCATCTTTTCTAAGAGATCGTAAAAACTTTAAACGATCAAATTTACCCATAAGGGTCATATCTTTACCACTCATTTGATAGTCTAAGTTACTTAAATCTATGTTACCAGCATCGATAGCATCAATAAAAGGATCACCGGACATACCAGCTTCTTGTGCCTCTTGTGCCGCCTCCATTGCTTGCATAAAAGAATCATCTGGAGATGAAGCATCTGGATCTTTTAAATTTCCAGTAGCAGGTGCAACAATTTTATCTTTTTCTTTTTTTAATTCTTCTGTATTTGGAGCACGATTAAATACACTGCTTTTATCTACGGTTCCTGTAAATAGTTCAGACATAATTATTCCTGTGGTCTTGGTCTTCCGTCTGGAAGGTAATATTGATTATAAATATCATAATGAAATGCTTTTAATCGTCTTTTCATTTGAGAAAGATTAAGAGCAGGTAAATCATTTCTTCTAACATAATTTTCTGAATCTTTAAAAGGTATATCATTATCTAATCTAAAATTATTATAAGCGGCATATAAATCAGCGGCATCCATTTCATGAGATGGTTTTACTCCTATTGCACCCGCTGCTTCACTTAATCTATCCTCTAATAATAATTGTGTTTGTGAAATAGCATTTAAAACTTGTTCATATGATTGGAATTTATCCATTGCTTCTTTACCAGTAATTTCTTGTATATAGTCTCTATCCTCATTGGTAAATCTACTATCACCACTTATAGATCGAAGAACTGTTTGACCAAGTATATTAACATCATTTCGTATTTGTGCTGCTTGTTCATTAAATGGTAATCCTAACTGAGTAATATATTTATTATAAAAATCAACAAACCCACCAGAAACACCAAAATACCATTCCGGTGTATCTTGCATTTTAGAATATAGTTCTGATGTTCTTAAATTTAAATCTTCTAAAATAAGATAAGAGTCTTGTTGTTTTGTTGTTGCTTCTATTCCTCCATCTGCTCCAATGAAATCTTCTTTTAATATTACTTCCCCATTTGTTCCAATAGTTAAGCTTTGACCAAGAATAGCTGGTTGATATCTCTCTGGATTATTTAAAATGTCCTCATTTGATACAAACACAAGTTTCTTTGTTTGTGTATCTATTGCTGATTTAGTTGTTTGTGCTTTATCAGCAGGTTCAAACTTATCCATATTAGCTAATGCAAATTGTTTTGACACCAACACGTTTTGACCTGTTGCTTTGTTTTTTAATGTTAAAATAGTATCTGATAATGCTGTTTCTTTTGGTGCAAAATCATTATTAGGATCATCGTCGTTTATTCTTGCAGTAACATCATCTTTTGTTGCTAGTACATTTTTCTTTATTATTGGATCATAATAAGTGCTATAACTAGGATCATCTTTAGGCGCAGAAAAATCTCTGTCCCCTTCTTTTTGAGCATCAAAAGCCAAATCACCTTGTGTAACATAAATATTAGCACCAAGAGATTTTGAATAGACTTCTTTAAAAGTATCAAGTCCGTCTTTTTTTGGTAGGTATCTAGTACTACCCGCAGCTACTTCTGTATTAAATGTTGTTTCATTTAAGAAAATATTTCTATTTTCAGTTGAATCATACACTTCAACATAAGATGTATCTGGTCCTTTCGGCGAATACTTTCCATCATCTGCTGCAACACTTGCATCTAAAGCTTCTTTTGATACATAAACAAATTTTTTCTTAGTATTATCATATGCCTCTACAATGTCTGTTACTTCTTTTTCAACTAAATATTTAGAAGTATAACCCGGGTTTGCATTTGCTAGTTCAGATTCTGCTCTTACTAAACTCTCTGGTACAAACTCCCTTTGATCCGTTTCAGAATTATAAACTTGTATAAGTTTTGAGGGCTTTGTTGCTATTGTATCATAGGTATCTGTTTCTTCATTATAACGAAGCGTATTTTCACCTAATTGAAATGGTTTAAATTTATCTTCATAATCTTTATAATCTTCTCTTGCCATTGACAATGCTTGCAAATTCATTTGTAATTCTTCTTTTCTATCTGCTTCTTTTGCTGCTCGACGAGATTTAACCATATCATCAAAGTAAGGCACTGCTTTTTCAGTAGCGCCACCAAGAATTTCTAAAGCACCACCAACTCCACCTTGATAAGATTTACCCGAAAGTAAAGCTGCCCCTAAAGCTAATAGTGCAGGAGAAGCTTCTTTAAGACGACTTGTTTCTTGACGAGGTTCATAAAGATTATCTAATGTAGATCTACTCTCTTCCATAAAATCGTCTAAAGTTCTTTTTCCTGCATAGCTCCCCGGTCCGTCAACATAGCCACGTTTTGGTGTATCTAAACCAGTTGTGATCCCTGTTCCGCGGTGAGCGTAGCCCCCGCCTCTAAACATGTTTCTTCTAAGTACTGCCATTAATTACCCATCAATGCTCCAAGACCACCTGCACCAGTTGCAAATATTCCTGCCGCTTGTGCGTATGGATTAGTTTGTGGTAATGGCGCTGTTGTTTGTGTTCCCATCATTTGCGGTGATAATTGTTGTAATATACCTGCACCAGTTGAGAGTTGTTGCCACGGCGCATTTTGTAAGTTCATTTGATTTTGATAAGCTGTATTCATTCCAGTTTGTGCAAGTTGTTGTTGCATTCCACCAATTCCCATCAATTGATTAACATCAGATTGACCAAGAGCTTGTGTCTGTGCACCAAGACCGCCCATTGCTCCAGCAATACCACTTGTTTGTTGACCAAGCTGACCAAAGGCCTGTGCTTGTTGCATTTGTTGTTGATTGGCTGCATTTGCTTGCGCTTGCGCTTGTTGATAATTACGTGACATATCTTCAAAAATACGACGTGATCTCATGTCTGCTGCATTACGCGCTAGTTCTGATTGTTGTAGCCCGTACCGTGAACCACCAAAGGCTCCTGCACCTACTGCTTGACCAGCTAGTTGGTTACTTGCCATTTGTGATTGACGATCAATTTCTTTTAAAGCGTCTTGTGTAACTGCTTGTTGATAAGGATCCATGAAATCTTTTGCTCTACTTGGATCAAATTGCATTTGTCCTAGTGCTTGTACCCCGGCTCCTGTTGTTCCAAGTGCTGCTGTTTGGCCTGCACCGGCTGCTTGTAAATAAGGTTGATATGCACCAATGCCTTGATAGGCTTGTTGCATTGCTGCTAATTGTGTAGGGCTAAATCCGGCTATCTGCTGCGCGGGAACATTTAATGGTTTACCCATCATTTGACCCAACGTATTAGCCATCTGCTCCGTTGGTTTTTCTAAGTACTCCGGTACTATAGGTGTTGTTACTGTTGTTCCCTCTGACATTTTATGCTCTCGCCTCCATTCCTCGTGATAACCTAGAAAGTTGTCCTCCATTTTCTAGATTTTGCATTAGTTGATACATTTGTTTTGCGCCTTCGCGACGGTCGCCTCCGCCCGCACCTCTGACTGCTTTAGCCGTCATGACAAATTCTCCGTCGCTTAGCATTGCCGGGATGTCGTCACTTGTTCCTGTTCCCGGTCCTATTGACTCTCCGCCTTGTTGCAAATCCAAGACACCGCCTTGTGCCATTGCTGGTACAATAGGTAAGTTTTGTGCAAATTGCAATTTAGGATCTAGCATAGAGTCATAACTTAATCCGTGTGGTTCATATGTGTGACGTTCTCCTACGTCTTGATCTGATTGTTGAGATTCTAAAAATTTACCACCTATACCAATACCCAGCATAGTTTGTAATATTTTTTTAAAGGATAAATCACCAAATTTACCTGATTTTTTATCTTTTAAAAGACTTAATGCTCGTTTTTTTTCCTCTGTAGTAAAACCGCTGTTATCAGCTAAAATTTTTGTTATTAATCCATCATCATCCCCATCTGGAATAACATCACTTCCAGAAAATCCTTCTAACCAGTTTCTTATGTTTGATTTATCATTATCACCTTTAAAATAATCTTTCCAATTTTCTACAGAACCTTTTCCTAAATAATCTCCAAAAATATCTCCGGGAGTTCTCCATTGATCTCCGGATAATCCTTTTCCAAAAAAAGTATTTTGTCCGCCTGCTACATTACTTGCAAGTCCTGCTAATCCACCACGTAGTGCCATGTTAAGACCTTGTGTTGGATCACCCGGGTTTTCTCTTTTGTATTGACCAAGTAAAGCACCTGTTGCAGCTCCTGCCCCCGGCCCGTACATTGCACCTATAATAGGTGCCGCGTATCCGGAAATATCCGCCGCTGCTTTTCTAAGTCGTCTACCTATTTGTTTAAGAAAGAATTCTGGTTGTCCTGTTACAGGATTTTTTGAGTTTAGTTCGTTACCTACAATGTATCTTCCGGGTTCAATACCCATGTCTACCATTGTTTTAAATAACCGTTTTTTCAATAAAGGGTTTCTATCTAAAACCTCCATTGGAACAACGGTCTCGCCTTCTGCTGCATGCACAATGTACGTATCTTCATAACGACCAAGGCCGCCAATCTTTGATACGAAATTCTTAAATTGATCTAGTGCTTGTAATCCCTGCATGTTTATTTCATGACCTCTCCGAATATGTCTAGGCTATTCACCTTTATAGCGACATCGCGTTTAATATCTTTTTCTTCTGTGGAAGTTGCAGGGTTTTTTACGTCCGCTTGTGCTTCTTCTTCACTAGCGTATTGTTTACCTGTTTGCGCATTAGTGACTGTAACTGAAGTTTCAATCGGCAAGACATCTGGAGCTTTCTTACCAGCTAATACGTTTTCGTCCTTTTTTATACTCATTTTCCCATCCTTTTGCAATAAGTTTTTATTAATTTAATCATTATGATATCTCCATTACGCTCAATATGGCATGTAAATCGCCGCCTTGTTGCGCTTGTAGCTTTAAAGCCTCTGATTCCTTCAAAATAACCGGAGACGTTGAAAAAGAATAACTATTAAATAGCTCTTCTGATGTTCCTTTTTGGACATTTCTATTCGTTTCTAACGTATAACTTACACTATCAGTATCGACAATATAAGCTGAAATTTTACAATCATTTTCTTCGTCTATATTCGTGATACGAAGAGATTTAATAATACCTGTAGTTGCTGTAGGTACAGTATATAATGTACTTAATTCATTAGTTGTTAGCACAGATTTATAATTTGTATAAGCATTAGCCATTTAGGATAAAAACCATGCCTTTCTTTCCTCATCATCACTTAATGTTTCAGGAGTATATGTGTTATTTAAAACAAATATCATTTGCTCTAATGTTTGAATAAGTTGTGCCATTTGTTGTCTATCATATTGTTCTGGTGCATCTGGTATACGTGGTACTACAATTTTAGCCATTAGCCGCCTCTCATTCCGTCTGGTTTCATATCTAATCTAAGTGTACCATATCGCCATTTATCATCAACGGCGTCGCTTGCTACTCGTACAGCAATTTGTCTTCCACGTATTCTTGTATCTTGTTTCGTTGTACTTGTTGTTACATCATAGGAACCGTGACTTGTTTGTGTTCCTGTTGGGTAAGGTCTGCTTTTAATTGTCACATCAACCGTACCCGCTTGATTTTTAAAGTCGGGAATAAATCTTGCAATAGACATAAATTGATCACCATCTGCAATATCAATGTCACCAGATTCAATATAATTAGACATTGCTGAGCTTTCATCATTAACACCTTTTTCGTGTGCATATACAAAAGTACGACCCGCTTTAAGTCCGTTGATAGTTGATATGCTTGCTGTTGTATCACTTGCTTCGTATGATGTTGCATAAGGATTGTCATAGACACCACTATCAGCCCATGAACTTCTTGCTAAAGTGCCAATATACCATAAATTTTCTGCATAATTAAACATTACCACTCTATCAATTTGATCGGACCCTTCTGATGGATAAAACCACATGACTTCATTAAAGTCTGAATTTGCTGAACAAAATACATCTTGTTTAGCATTAGGATTGATATTATCAAATACATAGTCTTGAACCGAACAAGGTATTTTTTTAACCGAACCATCATACATAAAGAATGATTCATCCCCCATCCAAAATGATACACCAGATATATCGACCGCTGCATTAAGTCCTATTGCACCACATTTAGAACCAATTAACTTAAATCCAAAAGTAAAAGGTGCACCAATAAATTGCATTTGATATAATGCTGTATCAGTCCAAATAAGAACAGCCCCTCTTGATCTAACGGCTGTTTGTATTTGGTTACCATCTGTTAATCGGTGTGTACCTGCTGTATTTGTCGCTGTTGGTGTCCATTCGTTTGTTGTTTCTTGGTCGGACCAACGAATATACATATTATCTTGTGTAGAATCTGTTCCTATTGTTGTCTCTGTTCCAAAACAAATAATGTGTCTATCATCACCAGATACCATCATAAATCTTGATTTAGTCGGTGCGTTCGATACGTTTGTTGTAGATGCAACATTACTAGATAATCCAGAAGATGTATCCCAGTAATAAAGTCCACCATCAAATTGAAGTGCTAAAACATCTTCACCCCAGTTATCAAGTGCCCATTTTGATGATTGAAGTAAAACACCTTCCCCACCAGTTAAACCTTGACGTGTTGTATTCCATGTACTTGTACTCCATGTACCTGCACCCCAGCCATAACCAAAAAGAGCTACCGCTGCTCCTGTATTAATTTGATAAGTTGCAGTTGCTGTTCCGGTGGTCGCGGACGAGGAGGCATTAGCTGGCGCCTCTATAGTATAAGTACTAGAACTGGGTACCGTTAATATTTCGAACTCACCTTGTAAGTTAGCTTGTGTTAAACCACCGACTGCACCACTAACGCTAGATATAGTAACAAAGTCACCAATCAATGCTCCGTGGTCCGCGTCTGTTACAGTAACGGTTGATGAACCGCTTGTTGTTGCAAATTGAGTTATACTCCCTGTTGCTCTTGTAGGAGAAATATCCCCATAACTATTTTCTGAATAAGCATATAATTTTTTATTAGTACCATAGATAGCATACTTAACACCATTAAGATCAGACCATGTAAGTATTGCTCGAGTTGCGCCGACGAGAGCATCAGTTGTTACTTTTGACCAACCACCAATTTTTTCTGGTAAACCATATCGAAAGCGAACATTATCGCAATCGACCCATTTACCTTCTGCACCGTATTCAGTATTTTGTTTATCTATACCCGGCGCTATTTGCAGTTTTGTTAACGGCATTCAAGCTCCTAGTTAGTTGCGTAGTATGGTATCCAGTAATCAGTGCCATTAACAGCTATACGAATATGCCCTGTTAATGATCCAACACTTGTATCTGTTGTTAAACTTGAAGTTTGATCTGAGGCAGTTGTTCCTTGGAAATTAATAAATTCTTGATCAGCATCAGCTTGATCTAATGTTAAAACAGCAATAGCTGCTGATGAACTATATTGATCAATTTCTAATTTTCCGTTAGGGGCTGCTCCTGATGGTATTCCAATACCTACTCTATCATTACCTGCATCGGTAAAGAATAAATAAGCATCGGCGTCTCCTTCAATTCTAAAATCTTTATCAGCGCCAGAATCATTAAAAGTAAATGTTCCACCATCTAAATCAATATCACCTGTTGCCTTAACACCACCTACAACGTGTAACTCTGTACTTGGTGAGGCAGTTCCAATACCTACTCTATCATTACCAGCATCAAGATAAAGTAAATTGGCATCACTAGCCCCTTCGAATCTTGCATCTAAATCGGCACCTGCTTCATTATAAATAAAAGTTCCACCATTAAAATTAACATTACCTGTTACATCTAATGTTCCGTTGGCCGTGATATTTCCTGCATCGTCCAAGACATCGAACATAGTCGATCCGTCAGAATACAAGAGGTGCTTGGATCCTGATACAAGAGAAGCTGCTGTTCCGCCTGCTGGTTTAAATCCTAAAGTATAAGTACCCATTGTTGCCGCATTATCGACAATATACCAGTTTTCTACAGCTTCACACTGCATGGTAGTATTACCAGTAAGTGTGCCTGTTAATTTAATTATTGCATTACTTGTTTCATCTGCTGTTGTACCATCAGTCGCACTTAACGAATCTGAAGTACTTGCAATTGCTACAGATACATAACCTTTAATTGCTGATTCTAATTTTTGTAAATTGTTATTTGTTATTGTACCCCATGTTCCCGAGTTTTCCCCACTGGCTTGGAGTTCGAGATTGAGAGTACTTGAATATGTTGATGCCATTTATATCTCCTATGCCACGTCGTCTATTAAAGCAGCGACAATGCAATTTGCTGTTGCATCGCCTGCGTCTGCTACATCAGAAGATATAGCATGAATATTTGCAACTGTTACATTTGGTAATCTACCAAACCATGATTGTGATGGTCCAATAAAAATACCATCTGCTAAATCATTAGCTGCTGTTCCGCCATCAAGGCAAATAACAATACCATCCGCTGTGCTTGTGTTCTTAATAAATAAAAATTTTACTTTATCACTTGTACTTACCGCTGTCATATCCGTGTCTTGGTCAACGGCAGTATAATCGATAAAGCGACCTGCAATTAAATCAGCACTAGTAGTAGTTACTGCTGTTAGTTTGTAATACCATTTATCATTAGCATCATCCGGAGTCACCGTCATAGAACCACTAATATTTTTAGAGATTTCGTCGGGTAAAATTGTCGCTGTTAAACTTATTGTTGCGTCATCTGCCATATATTATTAATCCGTTGATCCCGGGTCTACATCCTTCCACGTTGCTGAATGAGAATCATCTACTTCATTCCATAAGAAGAAATCTGGTGATCCTACAGAAAATGAAATTAAATTTTGAAATGCTTCACCAAATGCGGTTTCATCACCAATACTAAACGTCGCTGACGATCCACTAGGTGATATATTCGCTCCACCTGTTGCAACTTCAGTCCCTAAAGTAAATGTTAAATCAAAACCAGTTTCAGCAAATTCAATATTATGCACTGCGTCTAATCTTGGATCTTGAAAAGCTTGTTCAGAAAATGCGGTGTGTCCTAATAGCATTTATTGTCCTATGGTTTTGTTGGCCATGTTACTTTAGCTACCTTGTCTACTGTATCTAATCCATTAGGTAAGTCTCTAAGGTCTTGTCTATATTTAGTTTGGTCTGCTGTCATTGTATTGTCAGAAGCACCCCACCAATCTGTTTCAGATAATAAAGCGTTTCTTTTATCTCTCAATGCTTTTAAATCTCTATTAAGTTGTCCATCTGCCCACGTTTTTTCTTCAGCGTCTCTTGCCGTTTCTTCTTCGGCTGTAAACTGAATTTTTCTTCCTCTTGATAATTGATGATATCTTGGCATACTATTCTCCTACTTTAATCCAAATAATTTAATTTTACCAGAAGCTAAATTACCACTACTTGGTGATACTCTTAAATAATTAACTGCTGATTGTGAGGCATCAAGCATAGCTAGAGTATGCTCATAATATAAATTTGGTGGATCAGTTGTATCACTAAACATAGTACGAATTAAAAACTTTTTCCAACTTGATGAGTTTAATGAAAAACATTCAATAGTTGCATCTATTTTTAATGCCGCGTCATTTCCATTATTTACTCTATTACCTGTTATACCTATTTTATTACTACTATTTGATGCTCTATTACTAACGCTATCATCACTTTGGTCTTCATGAGTAACAAAAGAAGCAAATCTATAATCACCACTACTATTATAAAAACTATTTCCATTATCAACACTTGCGTGTAAAAGAATTTCAACATTACCACTGCCGGGATGTACATTTTCAAGAGTTATTAAATAGTTATCATAAGTTGAAGTTATGTCACTAGAATCAAAAGCCGCTACAGATGTATTACTTAAAGTTATTGTATCAATTAAAGTTGCTCTACCTCCAGCCGCATATGTTTTTATATCACTAGCAGGAATAGTTTTCATGGTTCCACCATCATTAACAACAACACCATCGGCATCTGCCAATGTAATTGATGAGCCTACAGAAGTTCCTCCGTCTAAAAGATTTAATTCTGCCGCAGTTGATGTTACCGCAGTTCCACCTATTGCTAATTTACCCGCAGGAATATTAGCAGTAGCATCATCTTCAATTGTTAATACTGCTGTTCCATCGTATTGTTGAAATATAATATCCTTTGCATCTACTAATGGCTTAATTATTACATCACTTGAACTGTTTGTAATTTGTAACATTGCAGTTCCGTCATCTTCATAAGTAATACCATGAGTTGTTGAACCTGCATCTAATGTTATACCACCAGCAGATTCTATATTAATTGAATCTATTGCAGTTCCATCTGATACAATATCAATGTCTCCGTCAGCGTTAGAACCAACATATGTTCCTGTATCCTGAAAGCATAGTTTATTTGTAGAGTTTAAAGTTAAGCCAGTTCCATCAGTATGTGTTAAAGTAGTATCTCCATCAGCTCCAAATTTAAGAACAGAAGAATCTGATAATAAACTTAAATTATCATGTACAATTACCTGTAAATTTTCGTCTATAGATACAGCAGGTGTTGTTCCAACTGTACTACCTTTACCTATTACTAAATCATCAGCAGAATCATCAAGAGCTATATAGAAGTCTTGAGCATTTCCGTCAAAAACTAAAGCAGCATCTTCCGCTCCTGCGTCTCCAATTGTAAATGTTGGAGTAGTACCTATTAAAGAAACATCACCACTGATACCACCATCTTTGATTAATAAACCATCGATCGTGACACCTGAGCCAGATGTTTTTTCGGATACCGTATCTACTTTAATTTCCGAAGCCATTATTTTTTATCCTCCTTAGGTAAATTATCCTGTAATACTTTTGAATAATGTTCAGAAAGTATTTTATTCTTTTCTAGACTATGAAGCAAGTTTTCTTTTTCTTTTGCTAGAACTTTAACATTATTAAAGGCAATCTTGCCTTTTTCATCTAGTTTAGTTTCATCATATTCTTTTTGGTCTAGTGTAAACATATTTTCTCCTTAGCTTGTTGGTTGTGTCCACACACTATTAGTTAATTTATCATCTGAATCTACAGATAATAATGTATCATATGAACTTTCTGTTGTATTATTTTGCGGCAAGTCTCTTAATGTTTGCCTCCAAGTCTTAATGTAATCTGGCATTGTATAGTCAGAATTAGCCATATAATCTGTTGCTTCCAGTCTTTCTTTTCTTAAAAATTTTATTCTTGTAAGTTTTCTAGTAGCACTTGCATCGGCCCAAGCTTTTTGTCTTGCATCATATTTAGCCTGTTCTTCGGCTGTCATTTCTCTTCTTCCTTCTGGTGTTGTTATTGTTGTCATACTTTTATCCTACGCTGGGTTTTTTATTCCGTAAACTGTTATTCTTCCTTTTATATTTCCACTTGAAGCGGCAAATTGAAAACCTGTATAAGCACTATTAGTACCAGACTCTGGCATATTAAAAGCTAGTGTAGTTATTTGTGCCCCTACTCCATCATTTGTATTACCTTGTGAAACTATTGTACCCGATGTAACGCCATCAGTTTCATTTAAAGGTTGGTATACATACATGTTGCCATGAAAAAAGTTTCCGGCCCCATTATTTTGTGCTTGCAGAATTTTAATATCATTAGCATTACCTTCATTTGCTGCAGCTGTTGTACTAGGGTATCTTCTCATAAATGCATAATTGTGATTTGTAGAATCATTACCATTAGAATCACCATAGTGAAAAAGCATATTTACATCTGCTCCATCTGTTGCTACAGCACAATTATCAAAAACGACAAAATAGTTTCTATAAGTAGAATTAAAACAACTTGCAAAAGTTATAGTACCAGTAAAGCTAGTTTCATTTACTGTTGCTACTTGTGTTAAAATTGCATCACCAATATAAGTTTTTAATCTTGAAGCGGCAGTTTTTCTCATAGTGCCACCAGCACCATCGTCTACTAAAAATAAATCAGCATCTACTATTGCAGCACCAATATCAGTACCACCATCAAGGTCTATATCAGCAATATTTAATGAACCATCTGGAAATACAGGTGCTTGTGAGAATGTCACAACACCATTTGCAGCGATCGCTATTGAATCTGCATCTGAAGCTGAACCAATAGTGCCACCATCTTTTATTAAAATATCATCTTTAAATGTTACAATACCACCAGAAGAAACTGTCATAGCATCTGTTGCTGAACTTACGCCTATTGTTCCTCCATCTTTAAATACAATGTCATCTGCTACTGTTAATAGTCCAGCAGAACTTAAAGACATCTTTTCAGCAGCAGCTTCAGATGCTCCTGTTTTAAAACTTAATTTTGTTGCATTAGAAGAAGAACTAAAGTCTCCTTCGGAAACTGCTTCAATACCAGCAGCGACAAGTATAGCATCTGTGCCTGTGCCTTCATCTGGCGCTTGAAAGTTAATTGCTCCAATAACATCGTTTGCCGCAATATCAGTTTCACCAGTTTGTAATGTAAGTGAAACTGGTTTATCATCGGCTGTCGCAGTATGTTTTAATAAAAGACCAGCATCAGCAGAATGTGTTAAAGTTATTTCTGAATCTGCTCCAAATTTAATAATAGCTGAATCTGATCCTAAAGATAAATTATCTGCTATTGTAACTGTATCATGCCCTAATGTAATAGCATCAACATTCGATGTAATAGTACCGGCTACGATTTGTGCGTAATGTGAATCATCAGCGTCATAAAGCTTTAGTCCTCCGGTTGAATTTATACGAATCTCTGCCATTTATTTACCCCTCTAGTGTTGTTACTCTTGCTGTAAGAGCATCTATTTTTGCTGATAATTCTTGTATAGCTTTTATCATTGGATATACAAAATTTGATTCTGATACTGAATGAACTCCATCATTTGCTAATTGATAACCATTAAATGTTGTATTGCCCTCTGCATCCATAGCAGCTTTAACTTCTTGTGCAATTATTCCATGTTGTAATTTATCTGTTTTTGCATTTTTATCATTTGCATCATAATACTCAAAATCTTCAGGGTACTCACTAGGTAATCTAAAGTTATAAGTGACTGGTCTTAATCTGTTTATAAAACTTAAACCAAGAGTTTCATTTTGAATATTCTTTTTCATTCTTTCATCTGAAGAATGAGTCCAGTTATTGTTTGTGTTAAATTGATTGTAAACTCTGTTTCCATTTTTACCAAATGTAAGAGTATCTGCTCCAGCAGATATTGGATTACCACTACCTGTTAAAATTATTTCATCTGCATTACCAGAACCATAAGATTGATAACCTAAGTATAAAGAACTTGCACCAGCACTAGAACCACCAGCTTGCCAACCAACAGCAGTAGAATTACTACCATTAAGCCAACCTAAAGCATCAAGACCTATAGCAGTACATTTACTATGAGTTGTTAGTGCATCTAAAGCACCACTACCTATTGCTATATTAGCATCACCGGTTGTTACCTTGTGTCCAGCACCATAACCAATAAGAACATTTTCTTGACCTTCAGTAAGTTCATCAGCAGCAGTATTGCCAAAAACAACATTTTGACTACCACTGGTTAAAAGTTTAAAAACATCTTTTCCTATACCAATATTATGACTTGCACTTGATAAAGTTCCTGTCGTTGGTGCAGAACCATCTGAGTTTGTTTGAATTAAAAAACTATCAACAAAGTTCGTTGCATCCATTGTGACATCAGTCATCGCTCCTACGGTTGATGCACCTGCCGAAGCCCAACTTAATGTTCCACTACCATCAGTTGTTAATGCATGACCATCACTTCCATCAGCAGTGGGTAATGTATAAGTTACATCTCCAGATTGTGTGCCAACTTGAAATGCTGTAAAATTAGTTCCATTATCAGTATCTTCATATAATCTTAATTGACCCGGTCCTGCTGCTGCGTTATGAACACCAACCCAACCGCCATCATTAATATCTAAAAGAAGATTGCCATCATATTGATTAAATTTAATATCCTTTGCATCTACTTGTGGTTGAAATACTACATCTGAAGAACTATTAGTTACTTTTAAAAGATTAGTTCCCGCAGCAGCAAATATTAAATCATCTCCATCTGCATCTAATATTATATCTCCTGCAACATCTAAAGTTAAATCTCCAGATGATAAATCAATTTCCGTTCCGTCTATTGTTATGTTGTCTATAGCTATACCAGAATTACTTACTGGTTTTTGTGAAAATGTTACAACACCATCTGAAGCGATTGCTATTGCATCAGCATCTGAAGCTGAACCAATATATCCTGCATCAGCAATTCTAAGGTCATGGTTTAATGCTAAAGTTCCTGCATCTGACATATCAAATGTAGCCGCAGTAATAGCACTACCATTATCATCACCTTTAATAATTAAATCTTTATCTTGAGTACTTACTGTTAAAACTGCATCTGTAGAACTATTACTAAGATCAAGAACTGATGTTCCACCATCTTTAAATGTTACATTAGCACCATCTGCATCTAATATAATATCACCGGGTATATCTAATGTAAGATCACCAGAATCTACTTTTATCGTTTTATTAGGTCCGTCTACTTCAATATTTGCCATTATACTACCACTAAGTTTCCTTCAACAGTTATTGTAGCCGCAACTGTAAGCGGACCAGCAACAACTGCATTTTTTATTGTTTGTGTCTCATCTATTTGCGAATCATGGTTAGGAATATTTTCTAATGCCGGAGAATCTCCGATATATAACATTCCACCAACTTGTTCAATTTTAGCCATTTATACTCCTATTCGCTTATTGTATCAATATAGCTTACCCAAATATCTAGTGCAGAGTTTGTATCGCAATCGTGCCATAATACATCACCACTAGCTAAAACAATTTTAGATCCGCCCTGAATTAATTCAAGTGATCCTCCCGGAGGTATACTCGTTCCTTTTGCTAAGTAATAGTTTGCACTAGACCTAACAACATAAATATCTACCGTAATTGTTGTAGTGAGAATGTTTGTGCAACGAATGCCAATAACTGCGTCATAGTTACCACCAGTCAGTATTGCTGCTGCTGTGGTTCCTTGTGCTCTTGCTACTACATTTCTAAAATCTTGTGCCATTTATCCTCCTATATCATAGCTGGGATCATAAGGCAACGGCCATTGCTAAGGCAAAGCCGGCTGAGGCTCCTCCTGCTGTGACTGCTGTCCCACCTATTGTTATTGCATCAGCTTCCAATGTACCATCAATGTAAGCGTTTTTAAATTGATATGATGAACTACCTAAATCCACGTCATCGTCTGTTATTGGTAGGATTGCTCCATCAGTAACTTTAATTTGATTTGTCGATCCACCTGCTGCAAGATTTAAATCTCCACTAGAAGCAATTGTTAAATTGGTACCATCACCTTCTATTTTCTCACCATCATCACCAAACGTTAAGCCAATATCTTGACCAATGTTTATGTCTCCGTTTGATCCAACAGTAATTGTTAAGTCAGTTCCATCTGATTCTATTTTTTCAGCAGTTGCAAAAGTAAGTCCAACACCTGAAGGAATGTTTACATCAGCAGTTGCAGTTAAGTTGATATTATTACCAGAAATTGTTAAATCTGTTCCATCACCTTCTATTTTTTCTCCATCATTACCGAAAGTTAAACCAACATCGGCTGGAATATTAATATCTGTTCCTGCTGTTAAATTAAGATCAGTTCCTGCATTAATAGTTAAATCTGTTCCATCAGAAGATAAACTTTCTCCACCAGCGGCATCGTATAAATATAATTTCGCTGCTCCTGCTAATATAAGATCATCTGTAGATGTATCCCATAGCATATAAGCACTTGCCGTATCACCAAAGAATTTTACATCATAACCTGTATCATCAACACCTACGGTAACCGTATTATCAATTTGCACAGCACCATCAATATCAACAGCATCTAAATTAGATGTGCCATCAATATCCATGTTTCCAGAAATATCTAATTCTGTTGCAACAACTTTATCGTTAAATGTTGCAGCACCTGCTGCTGACATATCTAATGATAAGGCTGTTATTGCACTTCCACCATCATTACCTTTAATTGAAAAATCCGCATCTGAAACTTTAGTTTCTAATATAACATTACTAGATGAGTTATATAATCTTGCCATTTCAGTGCCATCATCTTCATAGACAACACCACTTCCTGCTGTTCCTGCATCTAAAGTTATTCCACCAGCCGACTCTAAATTAATTGAATCAACAGCGGTTCCATCTGAAACTAAATCTAAATCACCATCAGCATTTGAATAAATGTATGTTCCAGTATCTTGAAAAGTTAATTTATTTGTACTATTTAAAGTTAAACCAGTACCATCAGTATGTGTTAAAGTTGTATCAGAGTCAGCACCAAATTTTAATACTGCTGAGTCTGATCCTAAAATAAGATCATTTGCTAAAGTAACATCATTACTACCATCTTCAAAAACAGCTTTACTAGCAGGTAAAGTTGTAAATACATCTTTCGTGCCCGCACTAAAGTCAACCGCTGAATCACTATTTGAACTAGCAATTACAGTTGTTCTTGCTAATGTGTCAGTTGAAGCATCAGCAACAGTTCCAAGACCAGTTTCCCATTCATCTGCATCACGGTTAACAATGGCATAATATGTTGTATTACCATCACCAACACCTGCAACAAAAGTCTGGAATCCCGAAACAGCACCACTTAAATTAAGCGTACCCGTCCCAGTCGTAGTCGAGGTTTCCTTTACTCTATCGTCTATAACTAGAGCCATGTTTTATCTCCTAGGCTAGTCTTAGTATAGCGTTACTTGCATCGGCTGTTGGAAACTGAATTGTAAATGTTCCACTTGTAGATGTCTTATCGCCACCGAAATCTAAAATAGCAACAGCTTTATTAGAAGCGTCACTGTTGTAAATTAATGCTCCTCTTGCAGTGATTGTTGCTGATGTAAAAGATATATCAGAAAAATCACAAAGCGCAGTAGTACCACTTGTAGTTGGAGTTACACTTGTTAGTGATCCGCCAGTAGCAGTATATGTTCCAGAATTTGAAACTTCATTTGAGCTTGAGTAAGCAGTTGTGGTTGCATCCAAAGAAGCAGAACTTGAATACAATGCTATTTTAAAAGTATGACCAGTTGTTGCCGTAAAATTATGAGTGCCAACTAGCAACTCTTGTTTAAAGCTTGTACATACAGCTTGAGTTATAGCCATGTTTTATCCTCCTATGGGTTCTGTGATTGCAAAGGAGTTCTTAACGCCCCGTGCATATATTCATCTCTTCGGTGTCTTCCTTGCTGTTCTATGACAAGCTCTTGAAGAGCACGTTGATATGATTGTTCATATAATTGCAGCATTTCCGCTGGTCCCTTCAGAAATTTGAAGGCTTCTGCAAGACATCCATAAAGTAATAGTGACGGAGCATTATTACCCAACCAAGAGGTTGTGTTAGAACTAGATAGTCTTGTTGGTAATCTAGTAATTCCTAATTCCACGTTATACGCTGAATCCGGTGTTGGTGCAACATAAATCGTATTATGATCCCACCAAGCCCAATATTTAGGTGTTCCTGTAGCTGTTCTATCCGGCCAATATTCATTCATAAAACTTACGTCTCTTTGCTCTAAAAGTTCTCTAGTTGGCGTTCCAGAAGCTGGATAAATTTGAAATGTTCTAACTGTACCAAGTGATGTTGGTGTGGGAGTTGTACCACCCGGTAATGATAGAAAAGCATTACTTGCTATAAGATTAGCTGTTTGGTGTGATTTAAATACGTCTAAATCAATATCTCTAAATATCCTATTTTCTGTGTGTTCAATAAAATCATCGGTAATTGTTGAAGATAATACGGATGTACTAACTTCTGTATAGTTTAAAATTTGTGTTGTTAATTCTGCGTATGTAACAGCCATTATGAAGTACTCACTGTTACGGTTCCAACGGTTAATCCAACTTGTGGAGATTTTTTATTCGAAACTTGCATACTATTATTATATTCAAAAAATCCTGCACCACCAACAAAAACTGTTATTGGTTCTATTCTATCTGGTCTAGCATCTTTTAAACTTTGTCCATCTGGTTTATGTTGTTGTCTTTCTAATTGTGGATGTTTAGACTCATATTCAGAGTTATGTACTAAAGATCCATTCCATTCTTTTACCATTTCCTTATAAGGAAATTCTAATCCACTACGATCAGATATTGCTTTTGCATATTTACCTGCTGCGTGTGCCATTATCTATATCCTATCGGTCGTGTCATTTGATTAAGGGATACAATACCACCATTTCTTTTTTTTAAAAGATTATCAACTATTCGATTCATTGAATCTATTACAAAAATTCTTTGATCAGAATCTAAATCTTCTAAAGGTTTTCCAAATAGTTTAATTGCTAAAGATTCTGTATCTATACCTAAAGATTTAACTGAAAGCTCGTCCATTGAAAGCTCGTCCATTAAATAACTCCTCTTTCTGGTGTAGCAAAGAAACTGGAACGTGGTCTATCTTCTTCTGAAGCACGTTGCCATTCTTCTTCATATAATTGTTTTAGTAAAGGTGTTCTCTCTGGTGCTTTTTTTACAGAAGTGTAATAAGCTAATCCAGAAGTTAAACATGGTAAAAATCTTGTAGGTACTTCTAATTGATCATTATAATCACCAGCATCCTGTATTTTAGTTAATCCCCAATACTTGAGAGTATGAGCACCATCTGGTGTTGGATATAAATACAATGTTGGTGTTGAAGAACCTCTTTGTAAAAAGTATTGTACAGGTGTGCCTTCTGTAGATTTTTTAGAAATATTTAAATATTCAGCACGACTAATACGATCAACTTCTACATCTGTTGTTGTATCACTTGTTGTATATAAAACAGCTTCTAATATATCTACTAAATCAGAATCTAAAGTATAACTAGTTGTACTTGCAGTTAATGTTTTTGTACGAAGTTCAACCGTCCAAAGATTAATACCTCTATTAGCCCATTCAGCCAACATAATATTAAGTGAACGTCTTGCACTTTTTAAATCATAACCAGATCTAGAATTAATTCCGCATCTTTCAAATGCTTCCTCTATAACTTGGTCTACGTCTAAATTAAAAGTATTGGTACTAGAAGTTGCCATCTAAATACTATTTTCCTTTTTTATTTACGGAGCCGCCTTTATTGTATTTTTTCTTTACGGCACCACCCTTTTTATAATTAAGTTTTATTTTTTTTGGTGGTCTTCCAACTTTACTTCCGTATGTTCCCGGTCCTTTTGGCATTTTTCCTCCTTTTGATATTTGTTTAGGTGTCGATGACCTAGATATCATTTAATTATAGTAAGCTACTACAAAATCACAATTAGTTACATCAACATAAGCAGCAGTTTCAAACCTTACACCATCTCCATCAAAATTCATAGTTAAAGGTTCATTCGCTGCTGTACCCCATTTTAAATGAATTTTAATAACGCCAGATGCCGCAGTGTTATCGTAAATTTTTACTTCACCATCAGCAGCACTCGATTGACATTGAATTGATTTAATTCTTATTTGAGTAAGATTGGTATTTGAACCACCAATAGATCCCTGTAATCGACCATCTGATGTCAACGCTACACTTGCTTTTACGTCCATATTTCCTCCTTAATAAAGAAACGTGGGGCCGAAGCCCCACTATATTATTTAGTTGTCCGCGAATGCAGGTGCATCTGCACCTTCTGTGTAACCCCAAATTAACCAGTTGGTACTATCTTTAGCCATAATGTTAATCTCCATACCACCAAAATCTGTAAGAGTTAGTTTTGAGTTAGAGTTTCCATCAGAATAAATAGTTACGTTATCCGCATTTGAATCTGCATGAACA
>VTLG01009600.1_pt1 | contig 25394 bp, 27 predicted proteins | sample 4694571 | NCBI WGS metagenome assembly VTLG01 (sample SAMN12604809, study PRJNA352737) | marine metagenome | biome: ENVO:00000447; feature: ENVO:00000209|ENVO:00000569|ENVO:01000036; material: ENVO:00002151; isolation source: viral sequences binned using virsorter ...
CTTTCTTAATCGGAGTTACTCCTGCTTTAAAAATACCTTGGTTTGCAGCCCAACCCATTAATGCAGCATCTGGACGTGTTGTTAAGTATTCAAATTCTTTTTCAGAAAAGTTAGTACCCGCTATAACATCTGATATGCTTCTTGTTCCAAAATAAAAATCCAAAGCTTGCTCATAACTTGTTTTATTTTCACCTGCATAATAATCTGCAAGCTCACCTTTTCTTTTTGTTATATTATCTAAAGAGTTAAGAAGTTCATTGTCTGTAATATTTTTATCGCTTAAAGAAGTTTCTAAATTTGTATTAATATTAGATTGATTTGTAAAATTTAAAAGATAATTATCTAAGTCTTGAGAATTATTTCCTGCACCATAATCTGTAGTTTCGCCTACAGTAAATTGTAAACCATCCCCAGGAATCATACCTCTTTTTGCCATTTGTTCAGATAAATCTTGAGAATACTGACCCATTTGTTCAAACAAATCATCCATATTATCTAGACTATTAACTGCTTGAACAGCAGCAGGACTAAGAGAGTATTGACCTTCCTTACCTTGTATTAATCCTAACTTTTTAAAGTCTTCCATAACAGGTCCAAAATCAGTTTTAGCTCTAGAATCTCCACGTCCAAGTAATGCATTATACTTATTTAATTCTTCATTTGCATTTGCTGCTAATTTTGAAAAAGAATAAGTAGGTGATTTTGCGTTTTCTAAAGTTGCACTTCTTATTGTGCTTGCTAATAATTTTGCTACAAAGCCATCTTTACTTAATCCTACACTTTCACCTTTTATTAGTTCTTGTATACCATCTACAAATGCCTCATTTGAATCTTCATTATCTATATTTTTACCATACATTATAAGGGTTGAAACAGGAACTCTACTATCAATTAAAGACAACATATCGTTCTCAACATTATTTAACGCTTTAACTCCTAAAGCTTCAGCCATAGCAAATTGACCATTAGCAGTATTTAGTTTAGAGTTATATAAATTGTTTTCAGTTTCCATATATTTTAAAGCACTTACTTGGTCCATATTGCCCGCAAGAAATCCTTGTTTAAATATATCTAAATCTTTACCTTCAAGACGATCTTCATAAATTAAATTCCCTTCATCATCTTTCATAGCAAATATTTGATCAAACTCTTGACCGCTAAATTGAACCGTTCCAACTGTTCCAGCCTCACTTGGTATTAAGTTTGAAAACTCTGAAAGTTCCCCTGATTGAGATAATTTTTTACCTGCCATAAAATCTGAATAAATACCTTGTATTTGAGAACTGTTAGTCTTAGCATTTTCTAATGCAGTATTTAACATATCAACAGACCCAAAGTCACCTGTAGCATTTTCTACTATATTAGAATAACCTGAAGTTCTAAATTTATCAGGAAGTTTAACTCCCTCATCTAATAAAATTTTAGTATATTCTGCTTGACTTGCAAGTTCACTTTGTAATGCAGCGCTTAAAAATCTTTCTTCTTTTGCACTTTCTAATTCTTGTTTACGCATAATTGTTTCAAAACCAGAATTAATTATCTGGTCTAATGAACGTTGAGCTGCTTGTAAGCCCAAATCTGATTTATATCTTCTTTTTGGTTCTGCCATTTTAATCCTTTAAATTAACATCCATTCAATCCCCATTGAATTTCATACTCACTACATCCTTCTGTTTCTTCAATATTAGGTACACATTGAAAACCATTCCCAACAAATTGCATTGTATATCCTGGAGGACATGTACCATCTTCATGTAATAAATAATCACTAGCCTCTTCTGTAGTACTTTGATCACTTGAACTGTCGCTAATATCACTAGCAACCTCATAGTCTCCTATAGGCCTATCTAAAACACCTAAATTTATTAAACTTTGAAACCTATCTATTACTTCATCTTTATAGTCTTTTTTTACTTTAGTAATAGAATTTAACTCTGATATGTTTTTACTATTTAAAACGTTAGATATATTAGAAAAGTATTCATTAATATTATTTTCTAATTGACCTGTAGTAACTCCACCTTGTTTAGAAAAACTAGAAGTAATATCTTTTATTCCAAACATATTTTGATTTATTATATCAGACTTAACTAAATCTGTAGTATTGGTTATCATCTTTTCTTCAAAGGGATCATATGCTTGAAAAAAATCTTTTGTGTTATATAAAAAATTACTAGGGTCAAAGGCTATATCAGATTCTTCTAGATAAGTATCTGGAAAATAAGACTCTAGTATTTCGTATAAATTCATTTATTAATCACCCAATTGATTTTCTAATGTTGTCATAACTATATCCCAAAAACTTCCCCCCACATCACTAAAAAAACCTCTTCTTTTGCTTCTAAAATCTGAAGCTAAAGTTTGAGCTTGAATAGAATAATCATCTAGATTAGGAGTAAACCCAGAACCAAAAGTAAGACCTGCTTGACCAAATTTTCTTGTTCTATCACCAGTAAAATCTGACGCAACATCTCTTAAGTTCATTTGATACTCTCTGCGCATTCTATTTAAAGAAGGTCTAAAATAAGTTGGTTCACTACCTTCTCCCATACCTTGCAATTGATCAAACAAATATTCAAAATTAATATTATTATATTCATCTAAATCAGTACTTAAGCCACTAGTTACCATTCCACTTAAAAATTGATCTAAAGCAAATTGATCTCCCGTTTCTAAAAAATCATCATAAGCCTGTGAAAACATCAAACCTGTATTATAGTCTGAAAATAACAAATCAGGATTAAAATCAGGAGAATCTGGATTATCTTCTACTGGTTGATCAAATGGGTTTGGAGGAGTATCATCATCAACAGGATCATCTCCTAAATTAAACTCATCTGGAAAGCCTGTGCCATCACCATCGGGCATAATATTCTCCTATACTTTAAATTTTTCAAACATTTTAAAAGAGTCAGTTTTACCAGGCAATTTAGCAGAACCCATAGCTGCAGAAAATAAACTTCCTGCTAAATTTTGATACATTGCTATATCTTCTGCTGCATCAGCATACATAATATCATCTTTAAAAGAATCCATAGCAGAAGGATCAAACATACCTCCACTTAATCTAGGGTCATCTAAATCAGTTTCGTCAAATTCTTGTGGAGCAACCATACCTAGATTGCTACCTAAATTATATCCAGCATAAGCGCCAGCAAAACCACCAGTAGCAAAACCTACAGCGCCACCAACAATACTACCAACCAATCCATAAAGATCTCTACTTCTAGCATCTTCATCCATCATATCGTAAATTTCTTGCATTGCTTGACGTTCTTGAAGTTGCTCTTGTCTAATGTCTAACATTAGTTTAGTTTGTGCAACGTTACTCATATTCTAACTCCTTTTTACCAACCTAATTTATTAAACGGTTTTTTAAATTACAACAATTATTTTATAAACTTAAATAGTATATTTCCAGACACTTGTTGCTGTTACATACTTAGGTGTGTTAGTTGGGTCAAAAGATAATCTTAATCTATCTCCAGCAGAAAAACTATTGTTTGCACTCCAAGTAAATGTTACAGAAGTTTCATTTGCAACAGCTTCTTGCACATAAGTTAAAAGAGACCCGTTTACTCTTAACTGTATTCTTGTATTTCCAGCTCCCCCAACTGTAAGGCTTCCAGGAGCAGCTTGAAGAACTATTTTTTCTAAAGTTCCGTCATAAGGTGCTATAAACAAAGTATCATCATTTAAACTATCTGCAGTTGAATTACTTTCTGCTTGAGAACCACCAAATGGAATATAATCTTGATTAGCATCTGCAGCATACCATTGATGTATCTTAACATCATAAAAATAACTATCTACATAAGCCTTAACAGACTGTTGAGTTGGTATTAAAGTAGCTGAATTAGAAGACATATCATCTTCGTCAACAAATGCAGTTGCAGTAATACTTCCATCACTTAAATTACCAAATGTTAAAGTTCCATTTGCTACACTTACATCATCAGCAAAAGTAATATCATCATTAGCTAAATCAGCAACTTTAGTACCTGAACTACTATACAAATCAGGTGTTTGTACAAGTGTAGTAGCAACAATATTATCTATATATGCTATTTTAAATCTAGCACCACTAGTACCTAAATCAACATCACTATCTGTTTGAGGTCCAAGAATACCATCTGCTACATATACTTGTTCTGCATTAGCAGCATAAAAATGTATTTCATCTTCTGTTTCAAAATCAATTTTTGTTTCATCATCTTCACCAATTTTAATGTCTGTAGCAAGTATAGATGCTGGTTGAGCCCATGCTATTTGTATTTCTCCAGCAGTACTAGTTCTTGCTGTAGTAATACCACCAGTCCCTGATAATTTAAAATCAGCATCACCAGAATTTGTTGTAGCAACATCACTACCACTATATGCTACATCAGCTTGTAATTGAACTCTTGTAATATCTCCAGCATTAGCAGTAGCACCATCTGCTACATTTAGCATAGTTCTTAAATTAGCAGGAGTTATTTCTTCTATTACACCTGCCCCTGCCGAATCTCTACCTAATATTCTATCTGTTGCACTTACATTTTGTATTTTAGCATAAGTTACTTGATCATCTGCTATATGTGCAGTATCAATACTTCCATCTTTATAATGAACACTATCAACACCATCTTCTATTAGTGTTAATATTTCTCCAGCAGTTTGGTCAGCAGTAGCACTTGCTTCTATACCATCTAATTTTGTTCCATCTGTTTGTAAATCTCTACCATCTACTGTAGAATCAACAGTTAATGCACCTGTTATATGAGTAGTACCTGTTACTTTTAATTTATAACCACCTGCACTTGTACTACCTATTGCTACATCACAATCTGAATTATTAAAGTAAGTATCATTACTACCTTCTGCTGACAATCTTATGTTGGTAGTATTACTTGTTCCATCGTATAAATATAATGCACTTGTACTATCTGCACTTGTTAATCTCATCATAGGCTGATATGTATTTCCGTCTCCTGTATTTTCACTACCTCTTGCCCATTCGTGTTGGCTTCCCCATCTATTAGTGTAATAACTAACTTTATTTGTTCCTCCATCATTTACGAGAAAGTTTATACCATTATCTCCTGTTGAGCCTAATCTTAAAACATTTTGCCAGTCAGTTCCTGATGGAACATAAGCGCCACTTCCTGAATGGCTTCCATCTGTTGCAGTTATTTGTAGGTGTCCTGTCAGATCTCCACCTGCTAATGGTAGTTTAGTAGTATCATCAACAACTAAATCAATATTATTATCACCATCTACATATGTTGCAGTTATACCTGTTTCTGTATTACCACTAAACATAGCACCTACTTTATCTTGTATTTGCTCATCAGTAAGTGTAGCTGTTATATATCCATAACTTTCAATATATGTTTTTATTGCTTTAGCAGTTAAAAATGTAGTATCATTATTTGCAAATCCAGGACTAGTCATTTGTCCATGTGTTTGGTATGCTGCAGTTGCTATTTTATCAAAAGCTATTGTTGTTCCTGCTATATGTTGATTGTCAATACTACCATCTACATAATGTTCACTGTTAATAGAATCATCTGCTATATTATCTCCATCTATTGCATCTGCTCCTATATAGTCGTGAGTTATAGCAGTAGCATTCCATACACCTGTAGTTATATTACCACTACTATTAATAAAAAATCTTGATGTATCACTATCATTTACATCTCTAATATCAAAACCACTACTTCTTACTGCTAATTGAAATCTAGTAGTAGTATTTTTTAATTCTAAATGTGAGCCATTAGCATTAGCAGAATTATTTATAACCATTCCATTCCAACCACCGTGTGTTAAAGTTAAACCACCTGAAGTACTAAGTTTCATTTTTTGAGTTCCTGCAACTTTCCATTCATAACCAAGCCACCCTGTGCTATGAGTAGAATCCCAACCTACATACTTAGTATCATCATCTACATAGTATTTACTTCTAATGTTATTAGTACCCTCACCTGCATACAATATGTAGGCAATTTCGTGGTCATTTGTTGTGGTTGATAATTGTATTGCTTTATCAGGATTTGTTGTAAATGTAGCAGCAGCATCATCTCCAACGTGTAATAAATGGTTAGGACTTGTATTACCTATACCTACATTACCACTACCATCTATATTAAATCTTGAAGTATTATCTAACTTAATTTCAAAACTATCATCACCTATTGTAATTTGATTATAAGTACTATCATCATATGTTCTACGAAGTATTAAATCTTCATTATATGAACTAACAATGCCTGTATCTATTGTAATTTCTTTATTAAAATAATACCTTGCTCTATCAGTAACAAAATGCGACCAACTTGTATTATATGGCCCAATTCTAACATAACCATCATTACTAAATATTTGTAAAATTTCAGTATCGTAAGCATTAGTTGCACCGATTCTTACTGTATCATCATTTCCTGGGTCGGTTGAAACGCCTGTTAAATCTAAAGCACTACTAAATGTTTTAACTCCTGCTACTGTTTCATTGCCTGTTAATCCTACCTTAGTTGCTATACTATTAGTAACTGTAGTAGCAAAATTAGCATCATCACCAAGTGCAGCAGCAAGTTCGTTAAGTGTATCTAGTGCAGCAGGTGCAGAATCTACTAATCCTGCTAATTCGTTGTCTACATAGGCTTTAACTGATTGTTGTGTAGGTATTTTAACATCACTATTAGAAGACATGTTATCTTCATCTACAAAATCTGTGATAGTTATAGAGCCATCAGATAAACTATCAAACTCTAATGTTCCTGTAATATTTACACCTGTATTAGTAGTATCTAGTTTTTTGTTTCCATTGTAATATAAATCAACACTACCTGCTGTATTAAATCTTGCTAAATTTTGAGTGTTTGCTGAATCCCATGCTATAATCCTATCACCATTAGTTTGCAAATAAAACTGACCTGTTCCTTGGTCTTTTATAAAACTATTATTTCCATTATGTTGTATAGTAAAATCATTATTATCTCCAAAAGCTATTTTTTTATCATCAGCAAGTTCTATTTCATCAAAGTTTGCTTTATGTATATTTGTAGAGCCTTGGTCAGTAGTCCAATCTATTATTTCATTTGCTGTTATACCAAGATCAGAAAGCAATTGATCGCCTGTTCTATATTTAACAATATTACTATCACTAACTAAAAACTTATCTGTATCTGACCCAGCAGCAGCTATTGTATCAAGTTTTAAAGATCCTGTTATATTTGTATTTTCATTTAATATTAATCTATTAACTTTACTTTTAGCGATTCCAGATTTAGAAGAAATTTCAAATTTATTTTTATTAACTTCAATAATTCCATTTAAAGGAACAGATAGTTCGTTAATTGAAATATTACCTAAAGAATCAGTGTCGTATAAATTAGAAACTAATTTCCAATTAGTTTTAGTTTTAGCATATAAAGAATACTTACCTGAAACGTGACATATTTTTAAATCACCTTCTATACCTTCAGTAGGTTTAGGAACTCCAGTAGAAATTGATTTTCTTAATACATAATTTTTATTATATTTCATTATTTAGGATTCTTTGTTCTATAAACAAATGATATATCGTTTATTTCAAAACTTTTAATAGTTTCTTGATTTTCTAATTTTAAAGCTATTGAAAACACATTGTTTCCATCAGTTCCAAACGTTATTTCTTGTCTATAAAAATTAGTTTTATTTTCATCTAAATATCCTGAATTACTTGTTCCAGAAGTTGTAGACAATACCCATGTTCCAGATTGATTTATTTGATGATAAACAGACATTCTTCCATAAGGACCAGCATCTTTATATGTAATATAAGCTTTATATATTTTCTTTCTTATGTTAGGTTCTTCAAAATCAATATCAGGAGTTATGTAAACAGAATCACCTACTGACGTTATAATATTAGTAGCTTCATTATCATAAACATAAAGTTCTGCGCCATTAGCAGATATTACTTCTGTATCTACTATTACATCATCATATTCTTCAGGATTAATAATTGTCATATCAAAACTTTTATTTCCAGAACTTCCAGACAATGATCCAAAAGTAAATAAATCTGACCCTTTAAATCCTGCGTCATCTGTTTCTGATCCTCTAAAAAAATTATGAATAAAAAACTCCCTTAAATTACTAACTATATTATCATTTGTATTATCATTTGTATAAGACGTTGACCCTAATAAATATCCTGCATTTTGACCTGTAACATAAGTTGCAGTATATGCTTTATATTGTTTTGATCCATTAACAATTTTATTAGATAAGTACACTGTCATTCTATAAGAAACTCCGCTTTCAGTATATCCGTTTCTTTGTGGCTTAATATTAAATACTCCAGCAACAGAATTAGTACCTAGTTGAATTATTTTATAATTAAAATTAGTAGTATTAGCTATTGAAATATTACCTGAACTTTGTGCAGAAGCAAAAGCAAAACCTGTATTACTATAACCAGAAGCAGTAGCAACTATAGGATTAAATGCGGTGCCTGTATTTTTTGATATTATTTTACCTGTAACTACATCGCTATCTTCATTATAATTAAAAGTTAAGTTATAATCTAAAGATCCATTAAAAGAATTTTTATTTAAATCTTCTATTAAGTAATCTGCTTTTTGTTTTGTGTTTCCTGAAACAACAGTAGTATTAAAACCTTTTCCAGCTTTATTTACTTGAACCCAACTTGATCCTTTTCTAATAAAAGCATAAGAAGCATTACTACTTAATATATTTTGTCCTGCACTACTATCACTATCGGCCACACCAAAACTAACACTAGCTATAAGTCTTTGCCCTTTTACATGGGACGTAGAAACTTGAGACCTAAATTCTTCATGAGAATGATCATCATCATCAGTACCACCACCATTTCCAGAAACTCTACCAGTTATATAAACCTTATTATCCATTATTGCTCCACCACTATGAAAAATAGTGTTTGCTTCAGTAGAACTTGATTTACATGAAACTGAACCATTTGTAATATCTATAACTATACAAGAATCATCATATGCATTATTAGAACTTTTTTTGCAAAAAACAAATAATGTTTCAGATGATGGGTCATATACTGGGTGCATACTAGAAGAAATTCTTTTGCCCCAAAAGTCTGTATTTTGTTTTGCAAGTAAATCGACTATTTGACCTTCTCTATATCCATATACACTATTGTTATTACACCAAAATACATAGTCTGAACTTTTAACTATCCAAGCAGGATTAGAACATCCTTTTGCTATAAAAGTTTTACTTAAAACATCTATTTCACCAGAACAATCTAATACATATAAATCATTAGTTTTAAATATTAACAATTCATTATTAGACGCTACTAATTTAACAATACTTTGACCATCTTGAGGCATAACATCTACCCAATCATTTTGAGGCAGTATATCAAATTTTTCTAATGGAGATTTTATGATTCTATCAGGATATGTTTTAGCATAATAGTTTTTATTTGCATCTTGAGGTTTTGTTGTAAATTGCTGTATATTTCCTGCATATAATCTTCTATTTACTATTGCTCCTGTTTTATACCAAGCACTTATTTGATCTTCATGATCATAACCATTTTTTAAATTATAAGGAATAGTAGGTGGTGTTTGTATATTTTGAATTTTTTGAATACAAATTCCATTCGTGTCTTCACCACCAGCAGCTTCAGACCATTTTTCTAAACCTGTTTTGTTATCACAAGAAACTGCTTTACCGTTCCATTTTGTAGGAAAAGTTGCAAGCCATAAAGGACTATCTAAAGGGCCATTATAATCTTCTGTAATATAGAGATTTATTCCTACAATTCTAGGATTCCAAGATTTATAAAGTGTTGATGCGCCAGTATAAACTTTAGCTTCAGGTACTGCTACATTAGGAACTGTGCTACCAACATCATATAAATAATCATTTTCAGTATCATTACACGTAGTTTCACCTCTAAATACTTTCATATATATCCATAACGCTTTATCATCTTCGCAACTTGTCATTGTTAATGCACTGCTTCCCAATTGAGATATTGGAGATTCTTGACCAAAAGCAAGACTTATATTATCATATATAAAGCTAACTCCTAATCTTAATTTTCTATGATCACCAGTTGCAAATTGCCAATCTCCATCACCAGCATTATTACCAGTACCTAAAACAACAGCAACTTGATGTGCTTTTGATGGATTTGTTATAGTTGGATTAGAAGTTGCATCATAGTCTAACTCTAAAGTTCCTGCAGATGTATAAGGAGCACTTGTTGCATGATCATAATATTCTTCAGGACACAAAATATGACTTCTCATATTATACCATCCAGGAGCTATAAAATATGCTGATTTTTTATCAACATGTGCACCTGCTCCAAAATTCATTCTTTTAGGTATATACATATAGTTTACAGGTCTTTTACAAAGCCCATTTCTTAAATAGCCTGAAAAACTACTTAACGCTTTTACCATACCTTTTTCGTAAATTATATCATAAACTGGTGCAGATGCATAAACATCATAACCAGAACCTCCATCAGTTTGTATAAAGTCCCATGTATTTCTAACATCAAAAAGCCAAGGATATTTATATCCATAATTTCTATCTATTTTATTTGAACCATACCAAGACTTGTTATACCCTACATTATAATATCCAAATATTGAATTTTGTGTAGCTTTTAATAAATATCGATTAAATGTATTTGATTGTTTATGTTCTAACTTTGAAAGATTTCCAAATATAGCGTTATCTGTTTCACTAATTTGTCCTGAGGTTAAATAATTAACTCCTACAGCATAAGATACATCTATACCACTTGTAAGTCCTGTAGCTCCTGTAGCAGTAAAACTTGTGCTATCTACAACGGTAATATCAAATTGAAGTCCAATGTAATCTGTATTACTACTTTGTTTAAATATTACAATTTTAGTTCCATTTTCTAAACCATGAGCACCATCTGTTCCTTCTGTACCACTTTCTTTTATAGTAAAAGTAGCAGTATCACTACTAACAGAAACGTCTGCTCTATCTATAATTCTAAAAGAATATTCAGGATGTACAGGGTATAAATTAGGAACACCTAAATTTACAGTTTCATCATTATAACCTCCTAAAGCAGATTGAAAACCTGCAGGCCTAACAAACCCTCCCTTAAGTTTTAATGAACCTTGTTCGTAATTTGTTAAGCCATCAAGGTCTTGAGCTTCATTAATTTCTATATCCCTAGCATTTTTAGAAGTATTTATTCCACCAGAGAAATCATTTAAATTAAGTGTAAGCTTTGGCATTATTTACCTTTTTTGCTTAATACGCTCTCTAGTACTTCCATAAAAGCATCAAATAAAGATGAAAAGATTTTTTCTTCTTTTGCTTCAGATATTAATGGTAAATTAACTTTTTTGTTAATACCATCAATAATCTCTTCTCTATTGCTTTTTAAATAAGCTATGATTATATCAACCATTTTATCTCCCTACTTTGTATGTGTTATTCATTACTTTAGGTCCTGCCATTTTTTTCTTTTTCATCATTTTAGATTTCATAGCTGGACTCATTTTCTTTTTCATTGCAGCTTTTTTAGCAGCTGATGGTCTACCTCTCATAGATCCATATGTTCCTTTACCGTATGGCATTTTACACTCCTTCTTTGTATTTAGTGTTTGTTATTTTATATTGTTGTTTCTTTTTTTTATGTTTCATCCCAACTGGATGAGGTTTATTATTATGTTTTCATTTATGAAGTTTCATTAGCAATTCCATTTTCTAAGAGATTTATTTATTCTACTATTAGGATCTCTACGTTTTTTTGCTCCTGTTAATCTTTTTTTCATACCACTCATTCTAGCACAAAATGATTTACGTCTATTAGCAGCTTTACTACCTTTCTTTAATTTTGAAGGTTTAGTAGTAACTGCAGTTTTTAATTTAGAGCCAGGATTAGCAGCCCTATATGAAGCTACACCTTTTCTATTTAATCCGCCTGATTTACTTTTTCCTTCTGCTCTTTGCCATGCTGGAGTTTTAGCCATTATGCATTCCTCACTTTTCTAGCAACATCTTTAGAGTATTTAGCAGACACTCTACCAGATTTATTAGCTTTTCTTTTTTTTCTATTTTCAGCAGCTTTTTGTGCAGGAGTTAAACTTTGTCTTACAGATTTAGGTAAGTATCTTCCACGTTTAGATTTAGGTTTTTTCTTATCACCTTTACTAACGTATCCCCAATCTTGTTGACCCCATTTTTTAAGTGACTGTTGTGATTTTTTTAATTGCATTATCTATAACCTCCACCTTTTTTCTTATATTGCCTTGCAAGTAATTGTGCTTTACGAGCAGACCAAACACCTGCAGGCCCTCCTTTACTTCCTGCTTTTATTCTATTAAATAAATTCTTTCTCATAGTAGGTTTAGTATAGTTACCTGCTTTATTTACTGTGCTTTTAGTTTTCTTTTTAAGTTGCATTATAATCTCCATATTTTTTTAAACATTAAAACACATATAATAATAAGCATAACGCTAGCTATATCAACAAAATGATTTCCACTATCACTTTCAATAGATCCTATAGGAGTTTCTATTTTTATTTTTTTAGTTTCATTCATCAGCCATTCCACCTTTTTCCATTATTCTTAAAAACTTGTCTTTTAATCCATTTCCAGACAATCTAGCAATAATTTCTACCTGTGCTTTAAATATACCATTTAACTTCTTTTGTTCCATTTGCACCAACTTTTGTTGGTCAATTAATTTAATAATAATACCTTCCAACCTCTTGAAGTCTTGGTCTAGTTCTGTCATTAGAGTTTCTTGTATGAACCTGTTCTGTCTCCATATAAAAAATCCGAATGCCATTGCTACAGCAACGGGTATTCCAAATTGTTCCAATATTGTAAGTATGTCCATTACTTTCCTTTTTTGTTACCATCAATCAACTCTCCCCATAACGAGGTCTTACCATTAATCATTTGGATGATATGTACCGTAAATAAACCACCTTTATAAAAATCAACAATAGCAAAAGCATGAGCCCAATTAATTCTTCTATTAGCCAACCACTCATTAGACTTTGGTCCCATATCTTTTAAACAACCTATACTCCAAGCACTTTTTGGTCCATCCATGTGAGTCATTGACATTTGTTGTAAATCGTGCCAATGCCCATACATTACATTGCATCCTAATTTACGAATATGGTTAGCAGCATGATATTGACCACCATATTGATGACCATGATAAAAGTATAGTTTTCCCATTTTAAGATGTTTCCCGAACTGGTAGTATTTGTACCCACGGTCAGCAAGCTTAACAGCAGAAGCAAATTTATACTGAGGAATATAGGGATATTTCTCAACTGCCATATTAAGCCAATTGTCATGATTACCCTCAGTAATATACTTTTCTGTACAATTAATTTTATCAAGACTCTCGTCAATTTGGTCCATTCCACTGTTAACATCTTTTACATCCCTTTCAAAATCTTTTATTAAATATTCTAATGGTGGTGCTTTTTTTCTTTTAAATCTCCAGGCACTAAATGCATGCCATTCTCCTACGTCTCCCAAATCTATATAAGCATCTGGCTTTACTATTTCTATTGTTTTTTTTAAACAATTAATAGCTGGTTGATCATGTAATGGAAAATGCTTATCTGGAGTTACAATAACTCTTTTTACAACACCTTTATCCATAGCTTCCCCTTTCTATTTTATTTATTTAGTTCTTTTCTAATTAAAGCAATTTTATATACAAAATATATTATAGTAACGATTCCAACGCCTAAACGTACGATTTCAGGCAACATATCCATAAATTGGATGCTTATACCACCACTACCAATTATTGCTGATTTTAGTGTATCTGCGTCCATTTAAGCACAACTCCTTACTATTTCACTCATTTCTTTTGCTCTATTAGGTGTTTGTTTAGCCCATAAACTATCAAGCATTTCAACTGAAGCATTTTTAAAATCTTTATCTTTAAAATAAGTAATTGTTTTTACAAACTTAGAAAACCCTGTTACACCTAATTGGTAACACATTTCCATAACTACATCTTGTATTTGTTTAGGCATAAATGGATACCATCCAAATTTAAGCTTAACTCTACTTTCAAGATCTTTTAATTTACGTTCAAGAATAAGATCACATATATCTTTATCTAATTCTAAATCTTTAATTGCAAAGCCATATCCTATAGTGTCTATACCTAAACTATCTTTATAAACAATACCTACATAACCTTCGTTTTTTATTATACTTTCTTTTAAATCCATTATTGATTTACTCCTTCTCCTGATGTAACGTTAGCAGCACTAACAATTATTGCATGATGCTCTCCTGATAATTTATGTACTTTCATATCATCATAATTCCAAGTTATAGGACCTGTACCTGCACCTATACCTAACTGACCTGTTGACCTTGCAACAGAAAACATTTCCACAGCATCAGAACCTTTATTATGTCTACCTATATAAGTATACCTAGTCCATTTACCTGTCTTAAATTGAGAGCCTTGAATATTTCCTTCTCCACTTTTACCGTACTGAGCATCACCTTCAATACATTCATCTAATTCTAATTGAACTGTTGCCCAACCTTGACCTGCATCTGACATATCTGTATGACCATAAGCCCACATATCTACTTCATAAAAAGCTCCATTTTCTAATGCAGCATTTGTATTTAACATTAGTGCCATCCAACTATTTTCTGAATTGCAAGTCATTTTTATAGAACGACTATTTGACCTGTAAATAGCCGTATCATTTATACAAGTTGCACCAGTATCACTACCATTAATTTTTACTCTCCAAGTATTAGTGTTCGTACTTACTCCATTATCATTATCACTTGCAGTTAATTCTGTTATAGCAGTTGAAACATCACCATTGTTAAGTAAGTTTGGTCCCCTAGTAGGCTTACCACCTGCATAATTTAAACAAGCGATTATATGCGAATTTGCACTGCCTTGATACTTGTCAGCGTCCATAGGATTTGCACCACTAACTGGAAAAGTTCCAGTTGGAGCAGCACAACCATGTTTATACCAATCACCCATCTTTAAATATAAAACATGTTTACAGTTTTCGTTACCACCTCCTGTATGAGTTAAATCTCTAGGCACTCCATTATTATATATATACTCTGCTGCATTACCAGAAGAATTAAAGAAAAAATGTCCATCCCAATAAGACACTTCATCTATACGACCATCAAAAAATCTTGCTGCTGTTCCATCGGTATGAAGTGCCCCTATATATAAATCTTGGTCTGCTTCAAATAATTCAGCATAAGAATTAGATGGTATTGTGCCTGTATTTGCACTACTACCATAACCTAATACCTTAGCCCCATCTATTGTAGCATAGACTCTATGGTCTGCAGTACTTTTGCTTCCATCATATCTAAAATAACAATGATGCCAATTACCATCACTAACTGTAAATGTTGTTTCATAAGTTTTGTTATTACTTACAGTTCCATCATCACAAGTAGCTATTCTAATATTTCTAGAAGAATGCATATAAATCATCCATTCTCTTTTATCGTTTAAATCAAATCTACCTATTAATACTTGGTCATTACTTAAAGTGCCTGTATAGTCATGCGCTCTAAACCAAAATGATACACTAAATTTTGAAAAACTACCATTACTATGATTAAAATCAGCATGGTCTGGAACATACATATAATCAGACCCTCCATCAAAATCTAAAGCAATATCTGAACTGTACGGAGTTTTTTTGTGATTAGATACTCTATTACTTAAACCTAACATTATGCTCCTAAATATAAAAATGCAGCACCACTATCAAATGCTACTGTTTTCCATCTTCCATATATTGTAATACCTGCAGGCATAACTTTTTGATTAATAGCATCACTATTTGTACCAGGACCACCCTGTGCATCTGTAGGCCAATTTGCATGTGCTGTTGTTGCGTCTGCTGAATCAAATACAGTATCTTGAACAAACTGAATTGCTATTACTATTTGATTTTCTGGGGGTGTATAAGTTGATGTGTCGCTAAGAAATGCAACACCTGCTTGTCCTAATGAAGCATTTTGAGCTTCTTGTACTGTGAATCCTTGTAATCCACCGTTTCTTTTATTTGCCATGTTTACCTCCTACCCTAAGCTCTGGCTGAGCGTGAATGGGCTTGTTTATTATATTATTCCATGAGAGCCTACTGCCGTTATTCTTAAGCCACCAACTCTCGTATTGTTATGTTTTTCTAACATCTTTCTAAATTCTTTCATAAAGTACTCTTTAGCCTCTATGTTCATAGTATCTTCAGCAACTCTAGCTTTAACATAGTAAACTATTGCTTTACTTAAATAGCTTGAAACTCTTACTTCATCTGATTCGTCATTTAAAGTATCTACATCTTTATAAAACGTAAATGATTCTGTAACAGATGCTCCATTATATTTAGTTTCTAAAACCATAGCAGAAGAACTTGATAATGTATTTATTTTATGCAATCCATTCCATTTATCGCTACCTGTTACTACTATATGAGTAATTCCAGAAGTTGGAAAAGATGTTCCTACTAATTTTAAAAGACCTGTACCAGCTTCTTCATCATAGCTTGTTACAGAACAAGTTTCACTAAGATCATTAATAGTATATTCAGGACTATAAACATATTCTATTTCCAGTCCGTCAGTAACATCAGATTTAGGTGATTTCCATTGAGCCCTTTCAGATCCTGGCCCAAAATCTCTAGATGATGTATCATTATCAAATTGAGTATCTTTTTCTACAATAGCAACTTTATTGCCTTTTATATAATATCCATATTGTTTAACAGCCATTTATACCCCGTCCCCATCAACTATTCTAGGTTCATATATTAATCTAGGAATAGCTCTATATTCACTTTTGCTATTCAAATGATTCTTACATCTTATTGATAGTACTTTAATTAAATCTAAAGGAAACTCATAAAACCTTTGATCTTTTGTTATACCTATTCTTTCTGTTCTTACATGAGTTTCAGATAATACATTTATTTCTTCAAGAGCATCTTTAATATAAGCTATAGCTCTACCAGTAGGTAAGTTTTCTGCTCCTGCTCTTTCCATTATTTCTTTAACCTTCATCTTGAGTACCTCTTGGTTGACCTTGCCCTATTATTTCGCTTTCATATTGTTGTTTTAAACTATTTAAATTGAATGCTATTGCCTGAACTAATTCTATATCTTCTTCATCTATTGTATATTCAGCCATTTTAGCTTCTAAAGATTTGATTGCTGCATACATTGCAACTAAGTATTCATATTCTGTAGGAAAATTATCTATTGCTGTATCACCAAAAGCAAGACCTGTATCATATGCAACTTGAGTTACAACAGCATCATTGTTAGAGCCTGCAGAAGCAGGAACTGTAAATATTTTTTGATTTAATATATAATATCCAGGATTATGTTTAGATCTAAACTTTAAACTATCCTCATCAGTTGCATCATATCTATCATCAGCAGATATAGGTTCACAAGATCTAATTATACTTGTACTATCATGATGTCTCATAACAGATATTATTTTACCTGTATAAACTATACCTGAATTACTTGTATCTGTTGATGAAGTTGCAAACTTATGTATTTCTTGAGGTTTTAAATCAATAATTCTATTTATAACATCACATACACCATCAGATAAAAATTGAGTTAATTCACCTTGTGTTGGAGTAGTTCCTGAACTGCCTATTGTTAAACCTGTTAATCCTTCTACTTGTTCTTCAAACGTTGCCATATTTTCCTTTTAATGTTGGGATACCCCCTTAGGGAGGGGAAGCTCACCTTAGAGGGCACCCAAACTGTTATTTGTTAAGTAGCTACTAATATGCCACCATCTGCACCACTTGCTCCTTCTGCGAACCATGTAGTTCCATCACAAAACAAGTTAATGTAGTCACCTTTTACTGCTGTATGGTCGAAACCTACAGTATCTGCTGCAATATCAGAAACAAGACTTACTGTTCCTGAGTCTGCTGCATCAACATATTTTACAACCATTGCATCTGAAGTACCATCATTTAATATAACGTCTTCGCTAGCTTCATCACTAAGAACACTAGCGTTAACAATAAATTTAGCAGTCCAGCCTGCACCAGCAGCTGAAGGAGTAGGTATAGTAATAGTATAACCACCAGAACTAGATTCAGAGCCTCCAGTATGAGTTACCATAAAAACCTTACCGCTATCACTAGCATATAAAGTTTTTGCAGCATCTATACTTTCAACATAGTTTCCAGTCCATCCAGATTTTGCACCTACTTTAGCCATAATCTATCTCCTAACTTGCACCGCCACTGAACTTAACAACAGGAATGTCGCTATGTTCTTCAGGCGCATAATATTCAAGAGTAACTCTTAAAGTAGTGTTACCAGATCCAGTGTAAATATTACCATCAACTAAAATATTAGCCGCTGCAATAGTTCTTACTGGAGTCATAGTAGCATCCATACCTACACAAGCATTAGCAGCTAAACTAGCTAAAGAAGCAGTAAGATCAGTTCCACCTAAGTCTAGTGTTTTTGCACCACTATCTAAAGCTGTACCACCAATATTACATACTACACAACCAGTTACTATAGCTCCTGCTGGAACAGTAATACCTGTATCTGCATTATTATCAGGACTATCAGTATCCACATATATATCAAATATAGTGTGTACTTTTTTAAACTGAGATATAGCATCTAAAGCGTTACCTTGTTTTTCTTGTCCATACATTGGGATTCCCATAACAAACCTCCTAAATCCAGATAGCATGGCATTCAGGCATTTGCCATTCCATACCAGCTTCTGTTAAGATTAAGTCTACTCTTCTGTCGACCCCAGAGTTTTCTAGTGTTTGAACACCTACATAGACTGAAGTATCTCTGTTTACACCGTTACCTACTAGAGGACGATAGAAACAATACTTCATATTAATACCAATCATTTTAACGTTAGTACCATCTAAGTGAATATTTCTTGCTACGTTCATATCACCAAAAGGTGTAGAGAATGTAGTAATGTCAATACCCATTATTTTAGATTTGCCTGTCATTACAAAGTCAGCTCTAAAGTTAGAAGATATTTCAGCATTATTTTTGAAGTATCCACCTAATTTATGCATCCAGTTATATACTGGTGTGCTAACAAAGAATACAGTTCCTGTACTATTGTTGTATCTTGGATTTAAATAATTAGACATATCATCTAAGAAATCATCAGCTGTCTTAGTATTTGTGTCTAATGAGAATTGGTTACCATATTGAGAAATATAATCTACAGCACCTTGTGTATATTGAATACCATTTGCTGAGTCTTCATACTGACGACCAAACAATAAAGCAGTTTCAATATCATATTTATGCTCAATTAGTTTCTCTTTCCAAACTCTAGCCCACTCATTTGGCTCATACTTTAGAACAGTTGCTCTAGCACTATTAGACATAGCACATGAAGTTTTCCAAATTTGAGTTAAACCATAGTTTGTTGAGTAAGGTTGGTCTTTCCATGTTTCAGGATAACCAGTACCTTCACCGTATGCAGTACCAATAACAAAAGCTCTAGCTCTATCTAATGTTGAAGATTGACTTACGTCAGCACTTACTTCATCACCAGCTGCTCCACCAGGACTAAAGTCATTCCCAATCCAACCTGCTAAACCAGCATAAGATGCACCTGATGCTTTTACAACTACACAAGTAACTAAAGCAGGATATTTAGTATCTTTTACACCTACAGCAGTATCAACACCTGTAACTCTAGCTATTATGTAATCAGCACCCCATGAATCATCAGCTGTAGCGCCATCTGTCATCATTGGTATTTTAATTAATTGACCAGACAAAAAGAACCCAGGTTGTGTACCATCAGCTCCTACAGTCCAATCATTTGCAGTATTACCATATATGTTTTGTAAGTTACCTTCTGACTTAATGTCTCCAGCCATATATAGTTTTAATGTGTCACCAGCAACAGGTGTGCCACCATCGTTTGAAGCAATTAAGGTAGCATCACCAAATACATCAACTCCTGAATTGTTTACAAACCCCATAACATAACCATATCTTTTGTTATATATAGGTCTTTTTTCTGTCCATTTGAATGAAGGATCATCCGTTGGTTTTTTTGCTACTTTTGACATGAATCGAAAGAATGGGTCTTGCGCTAAAGCTAACTCAGATACTCTATCACCAAAGTTAAACTTTCTACGAAGATCACCAGTGTCAAGATTAGAACCAGCACCTGGGCCTATTCCATCAACATCCGATACTGTCAAGTCAGTATTAGAGCCACCTCTAACACCTACATTGAATAAATCAGCCATTTTGACCATCTCCTTTAACCTTTCCTCAACTGCACATAGTGCCTTCAGTCAGGTTTATTTTTAATTAAGTTCGGAAGACGATCTTATTAAATTATCTATCCGAACAAGTTATCCACACTACCGTCAATTCCTAACATTTCATCAAACATACTATCTGATGCTGATTTTTGTGCTGTTCCTTGACTATTTGAATCACTAGCGGAAGTTGGAATGTTACGAACATTCTTCATCTGATTTAACATATCTTTTTTAGTAGAGTTTGCTACGTTTTGATTAGCTTGATCTTTGTTTAAAATATAATAAACATCATCTAATGTTAAGTTTCGAGTTTTAGCTTGAGCCTTAAAATTTTCAAACTGTTCAGCAGACATATTATGTTTTTGCATAAAATCTGCTTCTTGTTTTTTTAATGCTACTGTACGTTGCATTTTTGCAGCGTTAGCCTTTTCTCTCTGTAAAACGTCACCTACTCTTTTATTAACAACAGAATCTATTTGAGCTTGCATAACTCTAGCCGATTCGGATTCTGGATCTTCGATCGCTTCACTAGGGTCATAAACAAAATCTTCACTTAAATTCAATTGTTCTTTTATGTTTTTCGATGGTTTCCCACCGTTTTGAAGGTATTCGCGAACATGTTCAACAAGTCCACTATCACGCTTCATGGCGTTAAGAACTGGCACAAAAGGTTTCAAATCTCTTAACTGATCATTCATTTTCACAGCTTCACGACTTGAGTCAGTGTACCTTTTTTTATACGGGTTGTTCTCACTATCCCAGTTTACAGCAGTTTGTGATTCATTATGGGTTACCTGTTCGGAGCCATTTTCACTTTCCTCTGTATTGATGTTTTCCCCACCTTCAGAAACTATTCCATTAACGGAAGTTTCTAACTGGCCAAAAAAATCAGAGGAGTCATTAGAGTTTTCTAATGAGTTACCTTTTACTTCTTCTGACATACTTTCTCCTTTTTTGTTAAAAAAATTAAGTTAAGTTAAAAAACTATTCTTTATTTTCCAAATCCTTTTGTTGGTCTAAAGATTGTTGCATTTGCATTTCTTGTTTAGACATCATATTATCAGCTTGATTAGCCATAGAATGTCTTAACACTTTTTGTTTTGCCTCAGTCTCTACATAGTCTTTATTCATACTAGATTTTATTTCTTCTTTCTTTTTATTTACTTCCATAGAGGCCTGCATAACTTTACCTTTAATACCTGCTTGCACAAGTTGTCTTTCAAGAGTTTCAATAGTTCCACTTAAGTTTTTAATAGTTTCTTCTGAAGAACTTAATTGACTTTGTAATTGAGAGTATACAGATTTTCTTTGTGCAATCTGTTCTTTGTTTTTAATATCTGTTTCTGACAATAATGCTATATCATCAATAACTCCAAGTTGCATTAACTCTTTCAATTCTGCTACATATGCCCACCTATTAACTGGTAATGTAGACCCAGCAATAATTCTTACATCAAATTTAGCTGCTCCATAATCATAAGATTTTGCAATAGCCTCACCATAATCATTATATACAGGAATATTTATTTGTATTTTTCTTTCTTCTTGTAATGCACTTGGCTGTACAATTCTAAATGTTTTCTGTGCAGTATATACAGATTGTGTATAATCTTTTACTAATAATCCTAACTGCTTTAATGCTGGCTCTAAACAATTAGCCATCCATTGTTTAATTCTTCTTGTCCCGTATTCATCCATAGCAAGCATACCTCTATAAGTTTGGTTTGCTGCACCTGAATCTCCCATCATTGAACTATATATACCTGCAAGATATTCCATGTCACCTTTTGCTTCTTGTACAATATTAAAAAATGAACTAGCAAGAGGCATTGGTTGTACTGGTGTTGGAGGAGTTGCTCCTGGTCTTATAGGCAATAACGCTCCTGGACTACTAGAATATTTTTCCCAATAATCAGTATCAATACTTCCTTCTTCGTGTAACCATCTTAAGCTACTACCAAGAGATGCATTATGTACTAACAATTGATGTGCTTTATTTATTTCTCTTTGTTTACCAACAAGAGGAGATACAGCACTTATAGGAAATGGTGTACCTGTCCATTTAAAATGAAATGGAACTATAGGATATTCTTTTACATTTTCTGGTAAAAACTTTTGATGTAAAGTTACATCACCAACAACTAATGTTTGTTTTATTCTTGTTCCATAAAACTCAACTACATCTACAACATTTTTTTGAAAATCTTTATCTTTCATTAAAATACCAAGTTCTTTATCAGTAATAATATCATTAGTAATTGTAGATGCTTTTTCTTGCATATCTGCCATCATACTTTGTTCAGCATTTCTAAGTTGAGAATCCATTTCTTCTTGTAATTTTTGTATCTCTAACTTATATCTTTCTTCTATAATTTGACCACCTTGTAATGCTTCTTGTAATTTTTGAGATTGCTCTAAGAAGTTAACAGACATTTCATTTTTCATTTTTTCCATAGACGCTTGAACTTGTTGTTGTATAACTTTTAATTGTTCAGGGTCTAAATTTTCTCTATAAAATACATTTACATATAATACTTTTTCTTTTTCATACATTTCATACAATTCAATAAGTTCATCATTTTCACCTGTTAATGATACAGATTCATCAGAGTCAATATCTTTGTACGTAAAATCTTTTCTATAACCGTCAGTAGATTTTTCACTATAACTTAAATTATTATCATTAGCACTATTGGCTTTTTTTATTTTAGCCTTTTTATCTGGATACATTGCATACAAATGTTCCTTAGGCAATATCTTTCTTATTATAATAAAGTTAGCATCTCTAAATAACATATCTCTAGATTTAGGATCTACATAAATATCAAATGGTTCTGGATTTTTAATAACTACTTCACCCATGCCATTGTCTGCATTTCTGTCTACATCTAAAACTAAATAACCTACACCTTTCGTAATTGAATCATTTATTGCATTAGCATATAAAGTAGATCCATCAGATCTGTCCCATATATAATCAGCCATATCAGAAAATACAGAAGCAACATCAGTATCTGAACCATCAACTGCAACAGCTTGCCATCTTGGTTTATTTGCTGTAGCATAAAAGTTTAACATTTCTACAACAGGCATAATTCTGTTTATAGTAAATGTAGGCATACCTTGCTCTTCAAGAGCAATTCTTTCTGATTCACTTAATTGATTATCGTGAGCAAAATCGCAACCTTTTTGGTTAACATATTCCCACTGAGTTCTTGAAGGGCTATTAGCCTGTTCAAATATTTTTTTAATACGTGCTGCTGTTTTATCTGTTCTTTTTGCCATGTTATCTCATTTTTCTTCTTTTTAAAATGTTACTTAATGATGGTGTGCTCATAACTCTTGAGCCGCCTCTATTTTCTATACCAGGATTTTTTAATTTAGGTTTGTTTAATCTACCATTTGTTGTAATCTTTTTTAATTTATCATTAAAAATTTTCTTTCTTTCATTTGTTTTATCTCTTGGTGTATAACCCCTAAATTTACGCATACATTCTCCTTAAGCTACAACCCAATTTTTTACTTTAGGTTTATTTTTTCTCCAAACACCATCTCTATTTTTACTTAAAGACTTAGGTGGATGTGCATACTTACAAGCATATGCAAGTGCATCTATTGTATCATCATGTCCCATTCTAGGACCAAATGTATGTATCTCATGTTGTAAATCATAATGATCTTTTCTAAGATACATACTTCTTATTGCAAATCTTTGTGCTAATATTTCTTGTATTCTATCTCTTTTACTCATTCTATTACCAGGTTTTTCTGCAGAATATTTTACACTAAAATCATTTCTTCTTCTCATCTCCGAAACAAGAGATTGAAATACTGGTTTAGACATTGTCGTATCCTCAATGGTAAAAAGCGAAGGGTGATAAATTTTATTATAATCAAATAAATAATCAACAATACCTTTTTTATTATCACCAGGAATCCCAAGAACAGGTAATGACCTATTACGAATATAGTCAACAACATAGCAATTATTGTCACTGTCAACAGCGACCACAATGATAACACTAAAGTCAGTATCTCTTCTAGCGCTATCCGTAGCTGGATCAACTCCCGCAAAGACATTAACAGGCTTTTGAGTTCCATCTTTAAATAGGAGATAGTTAACCCCAGTATTTTCATCATGTTTAAAACTACCTTCCCAAAATTGTATATGATCTCTAGTAAATATAGCGTCCTCATCATTTTGGACTTCCATCATATACTCTTGATAAAACTTTTGTGGTTGACCAGAATCAGCATAGAACTTCTTTTTACGTTCCATTTCTTTTTGACCAAACCAACCAGGCCATAAAGAAGTACCATCTGGCTGCATAGCCTTGTAACTAATTACATGCCAGCTGTATTTTTCTTTTTGTTTGTCAGCTTTTTCTTTACCAACAAGTATATTTTGTATAAAGGAGTCGAAATGTACAGGAGTTCCATTAATCCTAAGCCTACCAGTGTGAGGCTCCAAAGCAGGAAACACAACTGCTGTAACAAGATTAGCAATTTTAGCCCTAGACTCTGATGTAATGGTATTATTTTCATCTTCAAAGTCATCAAGCACAATGAGATCATATCTTTTATGGAGTTTAGCTCCTCCTCTAATGCCTGATAAATTTGATTTCGATATAAGTTTACATCCATTTGTTAATTCTATATCGTCTTCTGTCCATTTTTTACCTTTTAGGTTACCGAAATAATACGAAACTTTGTCATTATATTCCAAATGGTATTTAATATAGTCTAGATTAGGCACACTAATTTTAGAAGAGGCTGCAACCCATCCATAAAATTTAGGTTCAGTAGAAAAACAAAAATCTCTCATAATACTACACTTAGTTAATACTGTTTTTCCGTGTCCTCTTGGTAAGATAATAGCTAATTGTCTTTTATCCATATCCATTAATGAATCTGCTACCTCATAATGAAAAAAAGGAGTCTCACTCCTCATAAAATCATCAGGTAAAAACAATTTACCAAACGCAATCATGTCTTTTTGCGCAAGCATAAGTGCTTCTTCTGCTTTACTAACATTTTGCGTATTAATATTAGCCATTATTTTTTAATT